>Ga0131853_10018784_pt1 | contig 12581 bp, 10 predicted proteins | sample TergutLab28metaG_FD_92764 | JGI IMG/M metagenome (GOLD analysis project Ga0131853, IMG submission 92764) | Labiotermes labralis P1 segment gut microbial communities from Petit-Saut dam, French Guiana - Lab288 P1 (version 2) (version 2) | ecosystem: Host-associated > Arthropoda: Insects >...
GGTGGTGGTGGCGGTGGTGGTGGCGGTGGTGGTGGCGGTGGTGGCGGTGGTGGTAGTGAAGAAGAAGTAAAAATGATGATGTGAAGTGGTGGTGACGTCAGAACCACTTTTACTGAGAGATTTCTCCAACAAAGGAAAGACTCGCACTATCTTGCACCATTTAGTGGACATGTGGTAAGAACCACTGCCTCGGGAAACAAACCCCACCCACACTACCCGCTGGAGAACGCCGTGAGTTATCTGCAGCCCAAATGGTTCTGTAGTGCTACTGGCTCATATAACCCGCAGGCGCAGACGAGATGGCCACACCTTATAATCCTGGGGACAGAGGATCGATTCCTACTGGTTGAACTAAAAGTGACATTGCACTTTGCTTGAAATGACATGAGAGTAATGGAGGCCGAACCAGTAAGCAGTAAACTGTATGAAAGTTTCTTGTTTGGAGGTCCACAGATCGTGCACTCGACCGAAAGACAGACGCGCTTTCGGGCCAGACAGTTACGAAATGGTATGTAGGCCTGTTAGGTATTGTGAGGTCGTTATTTTTATAAATCAAACAATCTTCCTTTACAATTTCGGTGAACTTTTTGCTAGTCATGTAGAACGATATCATAAGAACAACGGCGTCTTCTATAGCGGAATAGGCCATAGGAACCGCAATTGAAGATTCGACGTTTTGTAAGTATTTACTTAACTAGACAGGAACATCAGGTAGTTATAAATTTTCGAACGCGATTAAACCTCTCATGCAGTTCATTTGCTTAAATCTGAAAAAACCAAGTAAAAAAACAATAAAGTTTATATTTATAAAACTACTGCATGTTTTGATTTGATATGCTCATTATCAACTTGGTAAAATATATAAAATCAGGCTGTTGGTGATCCAAACTGGCAAAATGTTCAGCCAATTTTATAAAAGCAAAGTTACTGTTTTTGTAATAAAAATAGCCGATCGATCGTCCCTCTTCTGAGATTTTCTTCTAAGATGTTACGCACTGTAGATTGGTAGATAGTTACCGACGTTTCGGGGCAACCCTGTCTGTCCTTTCTTTAAGGGTCAAGCAGGCGGTTGCCACGAACCGTCTGTAACTAACTCCCAATATACGCCGCGTAATGTCTCAGACGAGCAAATGTCTCATTCACACGGCGGAGAAAGCTTAAATCGCGCAAAACAGTCATATTAACCCTTACCCTGCTAACGTGGAGAATATGGTGAGCTCCTAATAATGCCAGCAGATGGCAGATGGGATTTAAATTGGCATTTAAGCGGTTAAATTGCATTATTTATATATTATGAATTTATGTAACAGAACGGTATGTCTTCTGCTTAAACTGAAACCTCCCTCAGTGGGTGTGATACAAAAGCTGCGTGCGCAGAAATTCTGTGCGCCGGCTAAAGAATAATACGAGGCCACGTTAGCTTTTGGCCATCGTACTGAGTTCTTGAGAGTTCCTCCAATAATTAATGCATAACAGACAGCGCACTGGATGTCCAAACAGGAGGTTCCTATGTAATATCCGTACAGGCCACACAGCGACATATCCCGAAGGAGTAAACTTGGTAGGCTCGCCAAGGAAAACTCAAAACCGACTCTGCCTGTAATTACAGCTTGAGTGGTTAAAACGCGACGAGACAGCACAGCAAACCACGCCTATAATGGCAGAGAGATTAAACGTTCAGAAAACACTTCGGCAGTTCCGCAAACATATAGTAATAAAGAGTCTAACAAACAAAAATGTTATCGAAAAAATGAAAAGATAAAACCAGAATGTAAAGGAAAATGGTCCGCTTTATTACTTCATCCTATTTCGTCATTCAAAGTTGTTCTGCAACACGATGACTGAAGTTCACCTGAAGGCATAATCCTGGCAATACAGGTAACTTCCAGTGTGGACACCTGTGAAAAATATTTTGACATCTACAAAAAAGTGAATAAAGAGAGGAAGAGAAAGAAAAGAATCAGAAAATGGTATAGGGTATACAACAAATAATAAATAATTACGAAGAAAGGGAAACAAAAGCATAAAAAAGCATAACCCCTCGTGTCTCGAAGAGATTAATGAAAGCATAAAATTAAGCAAAAAATTCTGAACTGTAAATGGAATAATAAATACACGAAATACTTATATACCGTGAACAATTTGGTTTTACCCACAAATCAATAATTGCATTACACAGAATCTGTCCAAAACAAACCCGCTCTAAAGGATGTTCTTATCAGCTACTTTTACGTCACTACACGGAATAATTGAAATATGTTAATTTGTCAATAATGACTGAAAGGCAAGCTATTGAGGATACGACTATGGAATATTCCATACGAGCAAGGAATTTATTTATCGGCTGAATGAGCATCGAATTTCGAGAAAGAACATTTACCTTGGACTGCGTCAAGTAATTAAAGATGAAACGTAATACACGATATGTGGGTAACATTACATTTATTTCATAGCAGATGTCATAAATATCAGCCCTCTCCTTCAATAGGCACGACAGAGAGACAGAGCTCACCTTCATTATATGTTGTAGAACGCAGGGATAGAAACACGTCCTGTAGCAGGACTACCAACCTGTCCCACTACAAAGCTATAAAAATAAAGACTTTAGGAGTAATTTTCGCAGCATCATTATGTTAACTTAAATACAGATTTAATATTATAGCAGATTATAGCTTCTTTATGATCATAGTCATACAAAGCCTTGAAGGACACATAGGTGTAAGGATCTTCTTCTACAGAACCTGTTTTCAGAGAAAGGAATTAACATAGAGCAAAACCTTTATTGTTCTAGGGCTGCAAAAATGACGTTTATACCATTTATTATGAATCCGAAACCTCCCACAATCATAATTTGTACCCAATTTCACGGTGCCAGACACGTAATAACAGTAGTAATAGTAATAAATGGCCCTAAGTTCCTGATATTCCGTTAATAACTGATGTTTGTAGAGAGATACACAAGTGCCCAACTTGATCCTGTTACGTCTCACATACAGTAATTTTAAATTTTAATGTAACATTTGACTGCTTATGTTTACGCGTGTTCTTTATAACGCATCGCATTAATATTCTGCTTAATGAATTTATTCCATTAATTGATGCCTTATTCGAAGACACAGTCATTAGCTCTGACACTGCACAGTTAAATTCTGCAATAATCGATGGTTTTCTTTGCAGTGCCACCACATTTGGATACGGCAAATACGACTAACTGAAACAGCAGGGCTTCATTCAAGTTAAATGCAATTATACTGAACTACCGCCTTTAAATGCCAAACATGATTGCGTATGCAAAATATCTTTCCTTTTTAAAAGAAACGCGAACAGTGGTAGGCTAACAAACGTAAACGAACAGATTAGTACTTATGTTTATTGGACCGTGCATCATCTTGATAGTTGAATAAAGCGAGACCAACTTGATGTCACTTGATTTTTTATTTCATTATTTAATGATCAACGTGTTTCGGATGTTAATACATCCATCCTCAGGAGCTTGCGACTTATTTGTTGAGTTATTTCATGGGTTGTATTGCTCTGGTTCGATGCGTGTTGGTGTTACGTTGTGGTTTGGCTTGGGTGGTGTGGTATCCGGATGCAGGCTGAAGCACTACTCAACAAATAAGTCACAAGCTCCTGAGGATGGATGTATTAACATCCGAAACATGTTGAGCAATAAATAATGAAATAAAAAAACAAGTGACATCAAGTTGGTCTCTCTTTATTCAACTATCAAGATGATGCACGGTCCAATAAACATAAGATTCACAAATTTATATCTTGCTCAGTTCTTCTTGGAATGAGAAATGTTTCAGACACATGGTCTAGAGAAAATAAAAATGCACATTTTATGTTCCATAAATGTCTTGTGTGTTATCCGGATACCACACCACCCCAGCCAAACCACAACGTAACACCAACACACATCGAACCAAAGCAATACAACCCATGAAATAACTCAACAAATACGTCGCAAGCTCCTGAGGATGGACGTATTAACATCCGAAACATGTTGAGCATTTAATAATGAAATAAAAAGCAAGTGACATCAAGATTAGTACTTCCTTCATGAAAATAACCTTTCATTTATCCTTCTGATAATTTTCCTCCAAACAGTTTTAGATAGGAAAAATCGGTAAATTGTATATAAACGTTCGTGGTTGTTAAGATGAGAGCTGTTTTAGTCAAATGTTCGTGATTTTGGTCAATTACATTCAACGCGATGGCGTCGTACATTAAAACGTCTGGCGTTTACAGAATCTTGGCGAGATTGTGTATGGAAGTTGCCTGTCTATCAGCAGCACGTGAGTTTGTGGCTGTTGTGACCCCTCATGACTCCTCATTTCTATCCCTTTCCTCTCCAAATTACTCTTTCCAATAAAACTGTACACGTTTAAACAAAACCGTTTTAGCCCTCAGTCTTCGTAACATTCGATGTAGAAATCGCACTACTGCTACCAGCATCAACCAACATAACAACATCGAACATATAATCAAACCGCCACTTCCATCTGCATCTGATCATAACAAAACAAGTCGGCCATACATCACTCATTCCCAGCACACCATACATTACCTTTCTATTTTATGCTATCCATCCACTCTAATGAGTCTCATGTAAGCATATTCTGCATCTGAACTAAGAACAAACTGAAAACCTGATCTTTGTCTTACGTTCACTTACCATACAGTGACTCTGCACTAAAATATTTACAAAACTTGTGACTGTGATGCCGACGTTTACATCCAGGTACAGGACTTATCTGTGATACAAAAAATTCATATAGCGTTGATACCGTCAGATATTACGAATAATTACGCTAAGAATTAAAGAGCCAAATATCTGGACAGTACATGGTACCTTTCAAACCTACTGCACATTTATACATGAGGGACAACACACAAAAACTTGCATCATAGCACACTTGCATTTGTTTTCTTCCTTTATTCTTTTTTAAGTTTAAACCATATTTGCTTCTTCCAACTCCATGCCGCACAATTTCTATGAAGTTCACTACCGTTATATATATGTACATGCGTATGCTTTTATACGTTTGTAGGTATAGACGTGTATATTATATACATCCGTAACCTCACAAATAAGATTTTCGTCACCCTCTACGATCAGCACAAGTACCCACTTCTCCTTGGAAACAGCAATCCCTCTCCCAAAACCGGCTTCTTTCATTTCAAAATATTAAAGATATTGTGGAATCTATAATCCACGTAGTGTATAAGTTGAAGTAAAGACCGTTATAGCATGCAGTCTTTCGTATATTCTTCTTTGAAATTTCAAAAAACAGTCTTCCTATATCTATTTATATTCTAACACTTGCTGTTAAGTTAAAACTGATAAACCAGTTTCGAATGTGGATATCCTCTCATGTCACTTCCATTTTGTGAACCTCCTCCCAGACAAGTTCGAAGTGTCCTTCACTGCACTACACATCCGGCAGACATAAGATTGCTCCGTAATGTAGATCTCTATCTCCTTATTTTCCTTTCATAGAACTGCCACGCCAAGACAGTTACGGCTTTCTAAGTCTGCGGTCCAGTATCACATGTGCGAAGTTCTTTTTACGCACAGAATTTGTAACATCCAACATCCGTTACGTTGAGATTTAACGTCCGTTAAACCGTTACGATATATCGGTAAATCTACTCTAACAATCAATACTCCTCTTGTCACAACTACAGTATACTTCGAGGGTTTCAAATTCTCAGAACAAGTGCACATTGCTTAACAGGCAGATATTCTAAAGAAGATGCGATGTTACTTCGTGGCAAAATTGAAGTTTCAGAGCAACATCAAAATGTGTTTCCAAGCACAGTAGACGTATATCATTAACTCCCCAAATGCCAGGCTGCATTTTATGCAGGTAGTGTCGTCAGTAGTACCCTATGTCCAGTATGAGTGGACCAAGGGTAAACGAAATATATTCCAGGCATCAGGACGTGGAGTAAATGGGATCTGACAAGCTAAAAAACGTTCACATACTTACAGTACTCTACAAATAACTCTGGTACTAGGCACGTGGGGACCGCGGTGGCGCAATGGTTAAGGTACTGCGCTACAAATCGGAAGGTTGCTGGTTCGATTCCAGATGGTGTCACTGGAATATTTCATTGACATAATCCTTCCGATCACACTATGGCCCTGAGTCGACTCAGCCTCCAACATAAATGAGTATCAGGAGCATTTCCTGGGGGTAAAGGCGGCCGGTGCGTAAGGCTGACAACCTTACCACCATCCTGTGTCGTTGTTATGAAATCTGGGAAACGTAACTTCGTGGAACCCTCTGGGCCACTCTCGGCCTGTAACGGAACTGCTTTTCCTTTACCTTTACTAGACAAGTGAAGACGGATTGTTGAAATGAGGCACACAGGCACTCAGACTGACAGACAGACAGACATATGAACAGAAAAATACATAAACAGACAGATGGGCAGTGAGATAAATAAACACACGGATGGAAGGATAAATAAACAGACGGACGGATGGATTGGTGGATGGACGGACGAACGCACGGACGGACAGGCCTACGGCTCGACGGAACGGCACGCACGCACACACACACGACACACACTCACACATAGTTGGTAGATAACAAGTACTTTACACATTAAAGCTGAACCGTGCGATGGTTACGTCCCAGCATTGTACCTCTCTGCATTCAGTGCAATGCCTCATATGTGTGCTCAATGTTAACACATCAGGCCTACTTGCTCGTTCCAGACGCTTCCATTTCAATACGATTCAAGGACGTTAGCTTTACGTCAAGTCAGTCGGGACCACAAACAAAAAAATTTACTTTGAAATTATACAGCAGGTTAGTGGAGGACAAGCCGTGAACAAACATCTGCGTCAAACAACAAGTTACCAGTTGTATAAGGTGACCATAAATTTGTACTGAGAAGGGGAAATGATAATCGTCCAATTAGGACAGACCTACGATATGTGGCATACAGTCTTATTACCTTCAGACAACAAACCCTTCTGCGTCGGTGACAACACAAACAGTCTACAGACTTCACAGTTTAAACTCCCCAATTACCTACAAGTGTGGAGGCTGCAACTCAAAAAATTCCAAACGCGTTTGCTGCTATAATAGCCTTTCCTATTATTGTGGCGATCACAGCAAAAAGTACGAAACTGGCGTGGGATGTGGCAAGTATGGGGGTTGAGGGGGGGGGGGGAAGGAATGTATATTTGGTTCCGGTGGGGTTACAGGAAATACACGGACCAGAAGTTGGTGGTGAAATGGATCCTAAAGAATTTGGACCGAACAACACGAACTGAATTCATGTGATTCAGAATAGAAACAACTAAACATTTCATACTTCATTCAATTCTTTAAAAAATAGGATTTTTTTCTATACCCATTCGTCCTTGATACACTTTATTCTAAAACCACTTGTTACACCAAAAATATGTACATCGAAGATATTCAGCTCATTGTTTCACGAGAAAATTAATTCTACGGAGCAGATTAAATCTTCGGAATTTAAGAGTATGTCAGAGTGTCAATAAACTGCAGATTTTAAGGGAGCCCTTAAGTCCATTTACAAAGGCAAGTTTCTTTAAAAGTATTTTCAATGCGTCTGTGTTTCCAGTTGATATTTTTTAGGTTTGCAAAACAAGTAGTAGCCTTTAGAGCGAGTAAAGACCGATGTCTTTAGTTTTGTACCTTCTTGAATGATATTCAAAGAATAAAAAACATTTCTTTAACAAGGAGTTTTAGGGAAATAACTTGCAATTTTGATAATATGTTCCATAAAGTCTTGGCCGTGCTTGCTTTTATTTCCTTAGCTACTTTTATTTCCATATCTTCCTCAAGGTCTTTATACTTTCTTGTGACGTTACATGACATGTAACGTGGTTCTTTATTCTGTGGCCTTAGGGCGCGACTGTGTGGGTGGAACACAATCAAGATACACCCTGTACAATACAATGTTCCTCATTTTTTGTTGACAGATGAATAACTTTTATCTAATGAGCCCAACATAGTACGCACCATTTACTCGTAGATTTTAAGTTGTGACAGTGGCGTTGCTGAGGACTTAAGTCTGCTGGCATGATAAGCCGTGTAATATACCAGAAGACCTGAAACTTCATATGCCATGTAGTTTTACATAAAGACGGACTTGGTATCATTAAACATATTTGTTGTAAATATTCCAAAAACGTACTTCCATAATATGGCAATAAATTATAATACTTTGTAAGGTAAACTGCCTGGTGATCCGTTGCAGCATGCCGTCAATGATCCTTAACCTTTGTTTCCAACAAGAATTGCTTTACTTAATGGGCCCCACAAGCTAGTTATGATGTCTTCTGCGTGAATACAGCAACATAAGCTCCGAAAATCCGTGTAATTTATTATTATTATTATTATTATTATTTACACAACGAACTACGAAAAATAACAATCTCGCATAACATCGCTCTAAAGCCAGCTACAAAGAGATTACCTAAGATCGGCTCCAGTACCGACCCGGTTTTATTGAAATACGTTTTCTAATTCCAGACAATTAAATCGGTTACATAAACGTTTACATAAACATAAACTATTCTTACGGTGACACAATGTAGGCGACTGGCTCCTTATTTCAAAGGCTTTCATCACCTGATTGAAATTCTGCATTGCAGTCAGATTTTAATTTCGGCCAAAAAATTACTTGAAAGGTAAATGATTTCGAAATGGCTTCAACATAGATACTGGAACTCGCCATACAGAGATTGGATTCCTTTCATTAAAGACGTTGTACGACTTTTATTGAATACTGATTACCTCCTCCAGAAGTTATTATCAAGGTGACAGCTAGATATATACCAGTATTATGACACCAAAATTCTCTTGTTCACTGTTGAAAGGGAAGATAAAACACATAAATTAAGAGACAATTAATTAAATACAACACGCAGTGAAGTAGAAGTTATTTTATGATACATTTTCCCCACGCTCTGATATTTATTTATCTTGCAGATTTATTGTAAACTTATGAAGAATTTATACTTATTCTGAGTATCATGTTAAGTTCCGTCACGTGTTACGGATTTCAATAAATGACAAGCCACTTCACGCATATTATGCAACTACTTGAACATCTGTAATATAAAAAAGAGACGAGAATACGGAAAGGTCTTCATCACGCCAAGAGATAGCAGCCAAGTACGGTATTCTTTGTTGGCTTTATTGGCTTACTTCTTTTTAAACGGAATTCAGAAAAAAGTCGTTTCTCTTTAACATACATTTCTACAGACGAAATAATAAGAAGATTGTGTAATTCTAGCTAGATAGTTAACTTTTCTACAAGTACTAACTTTTGGAACACGCCTTGTATATTAGCTGCCTCTTTCGCATCATGTATTACGTCAGCTCGAAAACCTGTTATACCAAACAAGCCTAAAGGGACACGTTTAAGATTTTCTGAAGGTAGGTACCGTTGGATCTGGAAAGGTATCGGCGAATTTATGCGTGTGTTTGTGTCGTGTACTCCGCGACAACAGACGCGGTTTAAAGTGCGAGTCAAAGGAGAGGAGAATTTCTTGTGAAATGGAAACCATAAAGTGACCTACGTATCTTCGCCTTCAGCAAAATGAAGGACATTTCAGCATTTTACCATGAACTACTGAACGTGACATAGATTTAAATTTTGTGTATGTGACACTTCTTAGAAATCGTATTTCAACCACTCCGTTCACAATATTTCATTTCACAGAATATACGACTTATCCCAATGAAAATGACCTACCGTATAATCATATAAAACATACAAGCTGCTGTCTAGAATCTGTAAAAAAAACCGTACTTTAAAACATTCATATGTGTAATACATAAAATCCAGCGAAGTCATTAAAAGTTTCATCACTGAACACCAGGCTTTATTGCTACCTAATTACTTCCACATTATCAGTTCTCTCAAGTTATTTTTTATACACTTTCAATGTCTAGGTGTATTTACAGGGTGATTCAGGAGGAAATGTCAATACTTTGGGAAATGATTAGTATCGGTCATTGTGACAGAAAATGTTCATATGAATACGTGCTCAATTCGGATTGGTTGCCGAGATAGATTTGTTTAAATCTACAAATTCATAAGTATTGTGAATGGCAATAAAAATAAATTGCATAATATTTACTTTATATTAATTTAAAATTAACGTTTAAGTGACAAATAAATTTGTTACGGTTCACAATGCATGTTCGAAAATTCCACCATAAGCCTGAATGCAGTTCGCAACTCGCGTGTGAAGATCGCGCGTGTCGTCCGACTGAGTTAATCTTCAGGTTTCTTTATTTGGGCAGCAACATTCAAAATGCGAGAGAGCAATTCGTCTCGCTTCCACCTTTCTTTCGCAGACTTCGCTAATTAACCAAACCCAGAAACAAAAATCTATGGGAGTTAGGTCCGGAGATTCAAACAGCCCTATAGCGATAAACAGAATAAGAGACACGTGAATATATACCTTTTTATCTCACAAGGGGCGATGCTATCAACTCCCAAGCCATTGACCATTCCTCTTGGACCACCCTGTGTGATCATTTCGGAAGATAAGCGTCACAGCAAACGTAACTTTACGTACGTTTATCAGCAGGATAAACCTGAAAGGGTATGATTTTTAAAACCCTTTAACTTTCCAGATAATGACAACATAACATAAAAGCATGCTTCATGAATATTGGCATGACAAGAGCGGAAAATTATACCTACGTACAACGTAACATTGAGGGGCGTTCGCGTAACCATTGTTGTCGTAAAAAGCAATAAGCATTATATACTTTGAGTGTGTGTCTGTGTTCTTACATATCCAGCATGCAAAGCGCATACGCCGCATTATATTGTCATATGACCTATTCTGGCTCAACAAAATTTTCCCACATTATCTCGTTAACGGAGAGATTTTCGGTAAAAATTGATGCAACATAAAATTTATGTTGTAATGTTTAAAAGAAACTTGGATCTTCTAGACAGATTTTCGAAAAAAAAAAAAAAAGCATTCAAACACCAAATTTCATCAAAATCCGTCCAGAGGGAGCCGAGTTGTTCCATGCGGACGAAGAGACGGACAGACCGACTTGGCGATTCTCGAGTAGAAAAGATATTGGATACAAAACATGTGTTTTAATTTTCTCTACAACTTTTGTCAGATACATGGCTCAGTTTAAGAAGAATTCAGACAGATACCAGCATAAATGTACATAGTTCTTCAAGTAAAGTAGGTCGTGATAGACCTGCAAGGTTTTAATGAAATTTGAATCTTCTCGACAAACTTTCGAAAAATAAATAAATACACACACACACACATATATATATATATATATATATATATATATATCAAATATCATGAAAATCCGTCCGGTGGGAGCCGAGTTGTCTCATGCGGACGCACAGACGGACCAACATCATGAAACTGACAGTCGCTTTTCACATTTTTGCGAACACGCCTAAAACATGGATGAAAAAGTAATTGACCGTAGCCGTTTCCATGAACTAATCAGTGGCTTAAAAGCAACATGTGACATGAATGTTAAAAAGCAATCTTAATTCCAGGAATACTCAATATATCATTACGATTTTTTAACCTTTCTGAAGAAATTAAATTAGGAAAGAAAGGAGTAAACTAACTGCTGTAATATCAAGAAGAGTTTGCGAAGGAAGAAGATTCCAAATTAAAACTGTTCAGAATGGAAGCTACAAAATATTTGTAATACTTGCGCGGAAAGTTTTGCAGGTTACGTAAAAACCTTAACCCTTTAAAGACTGAGAATTACCTGAACTGCATTTAAACATTCAGCTCGTATCGCGCGGTAAACACTTTCAGTCTCCGTTATGAAAACAGTTAATGCTGCATGAGGAAATAATCTCTGTTTGTTCAGTGATAAGTACAAAACACATTAATAAACTCCATGGGCAAATGTATAATTTCTGACGGCTCGTGAAGTGACCGGTGTTCTTTAGGGGGTTAATCTGTAATGAAACTTCAGCTTGCAGAATTAGTTTAATATAAAATATGTGGTTGAAATGTCACAGAAAAAAACACTCTAAGGAAGATGCGCTAATTTGTTTTGAATGCTGATGATGCAGATGGACAGGCCATCGTTAGACACATGTAACGCTACACAGAGGCGCACACAGTGGAAGGGCTGCCAGGCTGAAGCACCCCCCCCCCCCCACACACCCACAAAAAACGCAAAACCTTAATTTAAAAAAACACAAAGTTTGTAGCCACGATTATATCATCAATTTTACGTGATACACCCTTCAGCTGAAATCAGCCAATGAATATTAGATATTGAAAAACAGATTAATAATATTTTTAAAAAAAAACAAGAATACCGGACACCGTTATTGAGTCATGGAACATGTAGTTATGTATGTACGTACGTATATAGACGCAGTTCCAAACAGTGGAAAGCTACGGTTATACTTACGACATGATTTTTATAACATAACTTTTAAAATCAAATAAATTATATACAGACTCAGTGTCAGCCACCCCCCCCCCCCCCAAAAAAAAATTTTGAGACACAAAACAACCAAAAAAAGGAAGAAAAAAAAGAATTCTCTGTTTTTCCTTA
>Ga0131853_10018785_pt1 | contig 12581 bp, 9 predicted proteins | sample TergutLab28metaG_FD_92764 | JGI IMG/M metagenome (GOLD analysis project Ga0131853, IMG submission 92764) | Labiotermes labralis P1 segment gut microbial communities from Petit-Saut dam, French Guiana - Lab288 P1 (version 2) (version 2) | ecosystem: Host-associated > Arthropoda: Insects >...
AGTAAAAGTATGTGTAAATGGCTAAACCGAAAAACTAAAAAAGACAGTAAAAGTATGTGTAAATGGCTAAACCGAAAAACTAAAAAAGACAGTAAAAGTATGTGTAAATGGCTAAACCGAAAATTAATGGCGAGAAATTTGTGTTTAATATTGTTTCCTTTTTAGTGGCGATCTGACAGCTGCATTGTTAGAGACATGAAAGGCGGTTTGTAATATATCGCTCTTCGTAATTTTCAAATAAAATGTTAATTAACAAGACTTTATGTACGTTACTTTTACAGTTATGTTTAATATTTCTTTACTAGTAACAGACCGGGGAAACATATTGTTAAGAGGTATCAGCTGCGGATGATAAGGAAATATCTTTCCAGTTTGGTATTAACATTCTTTCTTCAGTATTTATTGGCGTGGTTGCACCAGTATTACTTTACCCGTCGGGGATTATTATTTTATTGGTCCGTTTGGGATATGTGGTAAATTCCTAGTTATTATTATCTCTTCCACTTAGTTTGATATGAACACACAAAAATGTAACCTAGAAAGGGAGATACAAATCCAAAACCACTTGAATATGCATAACTGGAAGAAATCCTGAGGCATGAGGAATCTGATGTAATAAAAGAACTTAGGGAACCTTGTGTGCAGTTCTGCTCATCGTCAGAGGAAGAATATAACATCGAGGGAACCGAAGGAACCCAAAATGTATCAGTCACATGACAACTTGGTTTCCGTCAACAAGGGTGCTGCAGTAAACACTTCATCTAAATTTCAAGAAGGTAATGGTGAGTTAATTTCAGTCAGAAAGCACAACTATAATTGTATGCTAGATGATGGTATTTAATAGCAAAGTAAATAACTACATGTTTCGGCCTAAAGCGGCCATCTTCAGATTATCACAATTACAATTTTGCTCAAAGAGTGTCACATGTATGTCTATATTGCATCACTATGCGATATAGACATCTCTATGCAATAGATATATATATGACACTCTTTGAACAAAATTGTAATTGTGATAATCTGAAGATGGCCGTTTTAGGCCGAAACATGTAGTTATTTACTTTGCTATTAAATACCATCATCTAGCATAAAATTATAGTTGTGTTTTCTGACTGAAATTAACTCACCAACAGTCTTTCAACACACAACGGGGATGACACACCTCAGAATACAAGAAGGTAAGTCCATCTGGCTGCTAAAGAAACCAGCGGCGAAAACCAAATAACTTGGAGGATTAGTAGAATGGTTATTGCAGGGGATGCCGAAGTCCTCAATTGAGGAACCGGTCTTTGTGCCACTCTGTCCGCCACAAAGCCCGCAAAGAATGACACGGAATCGAGCCCTGTCACCCCCGCTGTGAGAAGCCTTCGACTAACCATATGCGCCATGGCAACACCCAACGTAATAATTCAAGAAATGCTGCACGCACAGTCTTATAGTATAGCCTGGTGGACCGAACTCTTCTTCTGCGACAGATCGTCGGTTGCTACGCGCGTCTGTAGAGCCACAAAACGCGCCAGTTGGCTTCGCAATATCCTTCCGACCCTCTGTCTGTCCGTCCACCAGACCGAATGTAGCATTTCCTTGAAACTTGTTACTGGGTGACTTTAAAAAGTAACTGAAGAGGAAATGCAAATTTTATTTAAATGTCACAAAATATCAGTGCCTGTATATGAAGAAAAAGTACCTTTTTTGCCAGCTTGATGCATTCCTCATAAGAGCATTATTTTGCAACACTTGGTATTTTTATATTGTTTTCAGTCACATGCATGTAAACAGTACGCTATGGACACAATGTTACCTTCCCATTTCAAGAAAGGTTAGCTAACTCCCCACAATGTACCGTTGTACGTACATTCCCCAACATTTTTTATCTCCCACTGTAATGTTCTAGTTGTTATTCCGTTAAACGTAGATGTCTGATACCATTATCGCCTTTTCACGAGTTTTACGGCTTACCTCATATTTTTAAAAGTTTATTGTTGTCAAAATGAAGCACTAAATTTTCGTATGTACTTTCGTTGCGTGCCTTCGCAAGGCGTAATAAATAAAAACCCGGATACGTATCCGCCAAAAGAATATTAAAAAACTTAAGGAAACTCTATACATATCACGCCTCACTTCAGATCCATATAGACAGGTGTCTTTGGTGGCTTCGTATCTCTCCTTTCAGAATTTTTAGATCTGTGTCACTTTCCGACAAAGAAATGCCACACTTTCCTCCACAGCTTACAGATACTCAATATCGGTGAAACCTATATTAATTTATTTATAAGTCCTCTAACAGAGCATTCAAAATCTCATAATTTCACAAACGCATTTACCGAACGCAGTTAAACGCGACATATTAAGGTCCTATGGATTCGCGAGGAAGAAGGCTTTATTAAAAATTGGTATTTTTGCGACTGAAACACGTGTGAAGAACTTACGCTAATCGTAAGACTCAAATACATTTTTTTATCTCAGTAATTAAACAACTATGCAGCGTGAGACTCACGCTGCACAGCATACGACCCACAACCATAACCAGGCTCATTCTAAACAGCGTACGACTCACACACAAAAACACGACATGCTGCCACAGCACCGAAGTTAACATAACGAAGTAATTCACTGAACTTTTAAATTATAACTTCAGCAAGGAACAATATATGCTCCCTGATGATGATAGTATGATCGAAACATGTAGGAGCGTTTTAAATGTTTTAATGTAAATTTTAGACTTCTTAAATAATATACATATGTGCGTGTGTTGGTGTATGTAATTAAATCATTAATTAAATTATGTGAGAATTTTACCTTGATTCGCCTGGTTCAGGATAATATACGTACCAGTAACGTCGTCTTTAAATAGGGCGATGCAGTTTTGAATTCCATAAGTAAGGAGAATTTCCCTACAATATCAGCAAAAGTTCTCCTCAAGAACGAAGGTTCTGAATGGAGTTGATTGATGGCCTCTATCGGAGGAAATATTCGAAGTCAGAAGTTGTCGTTTGCAGCGAATTTGCTAAGAGGATTGAGTCTGCGAGTCTCTGGAGATTAAACTGCGTTGTATTTAGTATCCATAGCATCGCTATTGAATTTCCAACACCTGGAGGTACTAACCAAATTGCTTTATTTTGGCCATCTATATGACATGAATTCAGGTCTTTGTTTTCAGTCGCGAGATATAACATAGAGAGAACGGGACGTAGGGTGGGTGGGTGGGTGGGACTGATAACGAATGTTTGGTGCAGTGCCGTATCTGTTACACACACCCGACGTTCCTTCTGTTCCTAGAGAAACAGAAATTAATCAGATACACCGCTCTTCTATAGACAGATACACAATAAATATTGTCGGAATAGTCGAAACCGATTAAATATTTTCTAAAATTCTCTTTTGTTTACGGCTTAGCTAGATGAGTACAATGTGTATAACTTACTGTTTAATCGTTTATCGATTTTCTCTTACTCTGCCAGAAATTCGTGTAAATTGAATTTTTCATTCAAAGATCAAAATCACTCTAAATTATGCTTCAAAATTCGCTTTCAGCCTCACAGTAAACGCTCACAATTTTCACATGCAATGGAACATTCCTGTAACAAAACCTTAGCATATACACAGGTTTCAGGTTAGGTCAAAACCCTCACCACGCCAAATGTGAAATTCTTATGTAGAAAAACATTAAATTTTGTTGTATTTTTTAAGGAATAAAATAAATTGTACTTGCAAATGTTGCTCCGCACTTATCTTTTACAACTGATCTGAGAATGGGTTGGGTTTGAGCCTAAAATCCTTCCTACGTTATAAAACAAAAATAAATTATTTTTTTAATAAACGTCCGTGGACTGACGTGCGAATGCATTTGATTTTTATATTGTATACACAACAGCATACCTCATATCAACAGAACTCTCACAGTATGCTTTACCAAAATCAACTGTAAATATTTTATTTACAGAAACACGTGTACAGCCCGTAGTATAAATGCAGATTTTTAAAATTATTTTAAACATGGTCATATACACGTAGGTTATTCGGAAAGTAAGTACCGTCTGCGCATATCTCTCGCGCATTCTCAAGACTGTCACTTTGCGCATGTTCAGTGACTTCCTCTATCAATTGAGAAGCCACAGACGCCATTTCGTGAAATTGGTGTTATGTTTATGTTTGTTCCTGTGAGTTAAACATGTTTAAGACAATTGAAGGGGCCGCCGACGGTTTGATATGGTCTGTAATTCGTTTATAGAACGCCAGGAATGTGCTTCCAAGTGATATTCATCACCATATCTGTCAAATGTATGGTGACAATGCGATGAGTTATAGCATGGTTAGGAAATGGGTTCGGATATTCAATGAAGGACGACAGAACGTGCACGATGAGGCGCGAAGTGGGCGTCCATCTTTGATGAATGATGATTTGGTGCGTAAGGTCAACGAAAGAGTGCGTGAGGACGAACGTTTCAGAATTTCTGATCTGTCCCTGTACTTTCCTCAGATTTCAAGGACTCTACTCTACGACATTGTCAGTAGTGGCTAACATCGCAGGCGGCCGGATTCTATGAGGAGGGTATACAAAAACCTGTGCCCGGCTAAGAAAAGTGCCTCAATAATGGCGGCAAATAAGTGGAAAAATAGTTAGAAGAGTTCAGAATCTGATAACAATAAAATTTTATACGATAACTTATTGGATTTTTTTTACAGCGAAACGGTACTTGCTTTCTGAATAAGCCTCGTATAATAACCAACCAAGCTTAAATGTTTAAACAATGCAATCATTCGTAAATAATCCTTAAGAATATCATATTGTAGTACAAAGAGCACATTTAAATTCAACAAAGGAAATACAGACTGTTTGGAAGGTCAAATCAAAATTGTTACGACAAATTAGTAGCACTCCCTGTGAAAGTTAGAATATCTCACGCAATGTGAAACCGATGTTCAATTCCCTCCCAAACTTCTGGAGAATAGCTCTGTCAGTTTTTTTTTTTTTTTGCCTAGCGATTTGTCATCGGTGTCTTGAGCTACTCTAATATCGCCGGCAATAGAAGAATAAGCCATAGATATTCCCTTTGACAGACCTACAGGAGGAAATTCGGTGGTTTTAAGTGAAGTTCTGTAGGCACTTTTTGCTCCAAGACAAAACCCTCATTAACAGATATCTTGTACCAACAAACTCCTACTAGGCCAAAACTCGTCCCGTCTTTTCTTATATGTTTCAAGTATTCATTTATTTAAAGTAAACTGTCTCAATACGTGTAACCAACACACATAAAACCCTGTAAAATGTACTATAAATTCCTATGGCGCTACAGCCCAAATCGGGTCTAGGCAGGCTCATTATTGACGTTTCTAGATCACACATATTTAGTTACACACCCGGTAAGACCCCTCTCAACGAATAATCAGTTCGTTGCAACATCTGCGCAAAACAAACAAACACAAGGGACGACATATCCATTTCCTCAGAGGAATTCGAACCCCCGATCTAAACAATCGAGGGGCTACAGAATTAAGCGTTAGAAAGCAGGACCATTGAGAGCTGCGAATAACAAATTGTTCTAAATATTCCTCTCCTCTGGGAAATGACATCGCCTAGTGTGGATTGTAGAAGTTTACTAACTTTTCCGGTGACCCTGCTGCCGCCAGTATCGAGGTAGATGATACAGGCTAGAGGACAGTCTAAAACGTTTGTCCCTATGTACCAGATTACACGACGTCACAATTCAGGAGACAGCAATCTTTATAGTCACCGCCATGTCCACCTCATTGTCTCACATGTACATTCTGTTGCTTATAACAGTACTGCAAACACAGGTATTGCACAAAGTGTTATCATCTATCAGCATTACACCAACTCGTGTGTGACATTTAAGAACCTGAAGGACCTGTTTGTTGGTGGTTTATAATGCGGTTCTTTTAGCAGTTCAGACCATACAGCGTTGAATTTCTAGACGACAAGGAAAAATTATTTGAAAATTATAGAAGAGAAGGCCGTAGTAGCCGAATTTTATATAATCATGGAATTTACCTGGACGGGATGAGCAACGACGTGCGACAACAGTCAGTTTAGTTTGAACCTCTTCTGAGACGTAACTCTAACAAACTGAAAAATGTCAGAAGCTGTCAGAAAACAGCCCACATATTTCGTTACTGCAATTTGAAATATGGACGTGTTTTTAAATACTGTAAACATTCTGCTGTTTGATTTAATGAGTTTTAGAGCTAAGAAACGTTGTTAATATAATGTGGCAGAATTCTACGAATGCGTGTTTCATAAATACCCTGCAAAGAACGTATATTTACTTTATGCTTTGTTGACCGTGCATCGGAGTATAACTTTGTAAATAACCGAGTTGACACACAAATTTTTCAGTAGATTTATTTCTATTCTCTACATGTTTCGGGCAACTATGTGCCCATGATTAGGAGAATTAACTGTATGAGTGCGAAACCTGGTATATCTCACTCTGTGTGGACGACGGTCTGGTATTCAGGATGGAATTCCATTCAAACCTGCATACCAGATGGTCGTCCACACAGAGTGGCATATAGCAGGTATCGCATTGATACAGTTATTCTCCTGATGATGGGCACCTGGTTGCCCGAAACGAGTAGAGAATAGAAATAAACATGCATTAAAAGTTTGTTCGTCAAGTTGGTTTATTTACAAATATTACTTTTATTTACGTTCGTAATTCAATGTTTGGTAGCGGCGCACTATCTTAAATGCGTAACTTAAGATGTTACAGTGTTCGGTTATTGTTTAAATAAATGAATAATTATGAATACAAAATTAGAAACGCACATTCAGGAAACTCACGACCTTAAAAACTCGTAAACTGTTGGTTTTGTACAGTTTTGTACAGTTATCTTCTTCAAATTAACACAGAAGGGTGGAAAGATAAAGGATTCTGAATCCACTAGCGGCGAGTATTCTCCGAATTTAATCTGCTCATAATTTCTCAGTGAATATAATTCTGATACCAAACAAGAACCGTAAAAATTTATTGTCTGTTCAGGGTCTACGCTATCCCACAACCTCGTTTACTGTGTAAATCATAGGCAATATTTTAATCATTACTTTAGCAGAACAGCTGCTCTGTACAACAATTATTCATTAGCAACGAGGTTGAAGGGTTCTAGAGTAACCTGTTCTTCCATTACGGCTATTGCTCGTTTTCCAGTGAAAACACCACCTGTGCTGCCGCTTAAAAGAAGGTGGAAACTATAGAAGAAGTGGGGGAACATACCATAAATAGTAACGTCTTTATTTCAGGGCTAAAGTGGTGTATGTGGTTATGTAGGTCATAAATGTTACATAAATACAAACGTGTCAATCAATAACACAACACTTTATTTTATACACAGTAAAAGAGTATATTGCCAGGGCGATATATTTCGACCTTTATTAGGTCATCTTCAGGCCCTCTGAGAAAACACATTCAAGAGCTATCTATATTTCAACGCATTGTGGGATCCCAAATGCTTACAGATTGCATTACAGAAATGTAGAATACATAAGTTTGTATTTATTGAAATCTGTGTGACTGTCTTAGCATTAAAAGGTTAAAAATTATCTGAGATGGTGATATATTTTAATATAATGCCATCTCAGATAATTTGTAACCTTCTTAGCATAATATACCATCATCTCAGATAACACTGGACAACAAAATGTAACCTTTTTCGGTCCACGAACTTCAATAGGTGAACTTAGCAGTACTTTTTATGCTGAATTCTGACATATATACAGAATTTTTTTATCAGACAGAGTTTCAAAAATACAGCGGAATCTATTTGTGCAAAACAGTACTTTTCGTACTAATGAAACAGGCAGAAACGTACCTCTAAAATGTAGAAGCGTATGACTTTCGCCGGTAATTGGCTTCAGGTACATCCCTCTTCAGTGTCCATCAATTGTCTGCCAACATACTTGAGGTCAACTTGCCTTAGTACCGCTTTTCCATAACCAAAATGTCTTGGTGAAATCTTTCACCGTGTTCGTCACTGCCTTCACCGAGATTTTCTGGGAAAAATCCAAGTGGGACTCCAAAAAGTGGATTTTCAGACTCATATTGCATCGCATAGATTTGTATCAAGTCGACGTCAACAAGTCCTGCACAATATCCCGATAGTTCGCTGCTTTGTGATTTCCTAAGACGTCCTTGCAAATCCTCTTAAATGTCAACGATGCATTTCTTTCAGTCCCATTCAGGTCTTCATTAAACTGTTTGCCTCGCATCAGTTCCCTGATCTGGGGGTCCTATAAATATACCTTCCTTGATTTTTGCGTCACTCACATTTGGGAACTTATTCCTCAAATATTGGAATCCACGGCCGGTTTTATCCATATCTTTCACAAAGTTTTTCATGAGGCCCAACTTTGTGTGCAAAAGGGACAGAAAAATGTTCTCCGTAAGAACGAGGAGGATCGACGACAGTTTTCTCCCCTGGCGTTAGTGATGTTCGTTTAGGCCACAGTTTATTTACAAAGTAATTCTTCTTGTCCCGGCTGACCCACTCATCACACAGGAAACAGCAGTATTTTGTGCAGCCGATTTGCATTCCGAGTAACAGCGCCACAACCTTGAGATCACCACATTAACTTCCACTTAAATTCGTCATACTTAATCTTTCCCAACAGTAGCTTCATGCTTTCACAACCTTCCTTCATGTTGGCTGCATGAGCCAAAGGAAAGGAGGGCAATTTATTTCCATTGTGGAGTAGAACAACCTTCAAGCTCACTTTTGACGAATCAATGAACAAGCGCCACGAATCTGGGTTACATTCATGGCCAAGAACTTCCATAACGGAACAAACATCATACCAAACACTACACCATCTTCCTGGGAGAAGAAATCCTTGAATTCTTCATGGTGCCCATGGTAAAAACACACCTTAGTGTCCTGGAGCAGAAGATTCCAGCCCTTTAAGCTGGAGCGAAAGGTGTGTGTGAGATAGAGAAATTCTGGAAACATATTCGAATTCAGCGTCCAAAAATACATCAGAAACATACATTTCTTCTCACGGCCCAAACGTTTTGTTGACCGGTGTAATTTTTCAACTTTTAATGTTGAGATCACCACACAGATTTCAATATATACAAACTTATGTATTTAACATTTCTATAATACAATCTGTAAGCATTTGGGATCCCACAATAAATTGAAATATAGATAGCTCTTGGATCTGTTTTCTCGGAGGGCCTGAAGATGACCTAATAAAGGTCGAAACATATCTCCCTGATAATATACTATTTTTATTGTATATACAATAAAGTGTTGTGTTATTGACTGACACGTTTGTATTTATATAACACTTTGGGATGGAAAACATTAAAAATACATAAACATTAGAACAAAAATGAATAAATGTAAACATAAAACCCTTACGCTATCGTTTCAATTATAATTAATTAGGTTAATCGTATATTAAAATTAATACAAAAAACAATTCCTTAAAAACACCGTACAACACGTGCTAAAGTAGTTCAAGTTTACTAATACTTGCGGAAAAAAATTATTAAAGATATACAACGACAAGGTCTTTGCTTATCTGTGATGTATTTGTAGACATTAGCAACTCATTCTACATGTAGTCAAAATGCTGGATGATTTGTAAATTCTGAACTGAGAAATATGTGGAATGAAGCGAATGTGTCCAAACTGGTGATATAATATTGTAATTTGCGTGGAAAAAATGAGGAAAATTACAATAGTGCTCAGTCAAACAGAGTAGTCTATAAACAGAAATTTTAAACCTGGTGCCCTCGTAAACGAAAACGGAGGTGTGAGCTAGCGAAAGCAAATTTCGGTGACAAATTTTCTCCTTCGGATATTAGTCAGAAGGTACTAACATGTATTCCAAAAAGGGAAGTTTTTTTGTCTACACACCACGAAGTGTAGACGTTTGGAGCGTGTAGCTATCACTAGCGCATTCTTAACCTGCTGAGTGATAAGATTCAGGCTTCGGACATTTTGCTGCAAGGAAAATAATCTCCCCATGCTCTAACATCAGATTGTGTCAAGAGTGACAGGTGGTCTGAACGTCCTTGTATGACAAATTACCTATATCTGCCGGGGATAAAGCACTGGCTATTCTAAAACGGAATGACACCAACAGATGGCCGTTACAATGTCTTGGACAGGTGCGGTTGTAGCTTCCTGAGGAATTACAAGGCGCTGCTCTTCAGACATTCTTATATAAGGACAGAACCTTTCCAATAAGGATGAAACTGTCATATCCAGATTGCAAGCCGGTGTCATCAGAGAAGTTATCTTACTTAGAGGTTGTCTTCTTTAACCGTACATTACTGTTGTGTAATAATATTGCTTAATATTCACTTCGGCCCACCTGGTTTCGACTCTTGTTGAAGCCTTTCTGCAGAGTTATCTAAAATTTATAAAGGGCAAACAATTTTAAAGTCAATGTAGGTTCGGTGAAAATAATATAGGCCTGATCTAAACAAGTTTATGTACTGTCATGTACATATCGTGTTTATGTACTGTCATGTACATATCGTGTTTATTACTGAATTTTACGCACTTAGTATTTCTGTATGTGTTTATCAATGGTAGTAGACTGGACCTCTGGTGCAGTGATATCTAACAGGGATAATCAATTAACCTTACACAGTATACGTCAGCACAATTTTTTATTCTTACGCAAGGCTACATGTTTCGACTAAAAGTTAGTCATTTTCAGGCCCTTACAACATTTTCGTTACCAGATGCTTTGCCCACTTTGGGATCCCATAGTGTTTACAATTGTGGAATATATCTAGTTAAAACTTTCTAAAAAGTTTTTTTTTATATAAAGTGTGTTATTTACAGATTGTGTCTAAACATTAAAGTATCTGAAAATTCTTCCTTAACATTGCTTTGATGATCATCGGATATTCAACTGTGAGTTCCGTTGTCGTATCGTGCTGACGTATACTCTGTAACGTTAATTGAATTACATGCACATCGTGTTGCCTTCATTCAGAATAATGGATAATCAAATTACACTGTGGAAAATTTGTGCCAGTCCACCACACATCGTCCTTGTGAGGACTCTGAATTCGAAGCAGATGTTTCATCACTTAATCAATGACACAACCTTCAATCCTGTTGTGTTGACCATTAAACATAAATACGATACAATAACGTCTCTGAATTCCACTGTACAGAACGAGCCTCTTGGCTTTATTAGGCATGCATAATAGTGGAAATTTAATCAGAGGCTATGTGTTTTAATTACTTTTACTATAGTGATGTCAATACCTCACACTATGTAGACGATTCGTAAATGATGAACTGAAAAGAATTTGTCAGGAATCGGTAACACTAGAGTTGCTGAAGGGGTGATGAAATTCATGAAACCTCAGTGTCTTGGCATACGGTCGAACTGGTTACGTTTGAATAGAAGTCTACTGTTACGCTGACAGTTGGCTGACAGAAGGCCTGTTTGAAATACTGTATATGTATATGTATACATATATATACATATACAATATTTCCAACAGGCCTTATATATATATATATATATATATATATATATATAAAGGTAAAAAATGTAAAGTGATCCCGTTACAGGCCCGGTGTGGCCCAGAGGGTGGGTAGAGGTATAACTATACTCTTCCATGAACGCGGCACTAGAAGGGTGTGAGTGGTCAGCAGCACGCTCCGGCCGCACTTTACCCCTGGGAAAGACCCGGTGCCCATTTTACATGAGGCTGGGTGGGCTCCAGCGCCGGTCTGGACGGGCGAAAAATCTCGTCCCCACCGGATTCGATCTCAGACCGTCCAGTCCGTAGTCAGTCGCTATACTGACTGATCTACCCGACCCATATATATATATTCTGAAATTATATGTCATTTAACAATGTGATGATTAAGGAATAGAAAAAAGTGTGGAAGAAAATATTCCTGGCCTAATCTAAAGCACTCCATTACCATGTCCTTGAAGGAACTCAAGAAAACCATTAAAACCCACGGCCAGAAGGGCCAGTGTCTTGTATGAGATTTAAACCAAAGACCACCAAAACAAGAGTGTCAGTCGGTTGTGGTGTCTGTCGCTGTACGAGTTAATTTGAATCCAACTACTGTTACTTCTCATTTTTATAAAAAGTTTTTGAACACAACATGTGTCAGAACATTTCAATAACAAAATCGTACCTCAGCGCTGGATGGAATTATCTCACAATTGTGGTATTTATTTTTCCTGATAGGGAATTCAAGATCAAGAAATTGTGTCAAATGCATATTAATTTGCTGGCCGGATGGGCGGACTAAAATAAACATGAAATTTCGTAAGAATGTTTCGAAAGAAGATGCTGGAATTAATTCAGAGCCTGAAGCAATAATGTAAAGCGTATTTCGTTTAGCATTTTGCTCGCAATCACTAACACTGAAACAACTTGCTTTTGCAGACTTTCACTTAACTCTTCATATCTTTTACAGGGATTCTCTGAAACATTGTGATTGTATTAAACCAATAATTGACACTATCCATTACCTTGATGAATGTCTCGTATCGGTACACAAGACGTCTGCTTGTTCATTCTGTTACTGTGTTTGGGTTACTGGCTGTAAATTTGCTGACATATACTAAT
>Ga0131853_10018788_pt1 | contig 12579 bp, 13 predicted proteins | sample TergutLab28metaG_FD_92764 | JGI IMG/M metagenome (GOLD analysis project Ga0131853, IMG submission 92764) | Labiotermes labralis P1 segment gut microbial communities from Petit-Saut dam, French Guiana - Lab288 P1 (version 2) (version 2) | ecosystem: Host-associated > Arthropoda: Insects >...
CCCCGACCAGGTTCTCCTGGAAGATGTTGTGGTCGAACATGTACTCCGCGGCCTCGCCCAGGTTGATGATCCACTCGCCGAGGTGCGGCGGCCGGACGCCGTAAGCCATGTTCTGGTTGTAGACCGAGCAGGTGGCGTGGTTGTCACCGCAGATGCCGCAGATCCGGCTGGTGATGAAGTGCGCGTCCCGCGGGTCCTTGCCCTTCATGAAGATGCTGTAGCCGCGGAAGATCGAGCTGGTGCTGTGGCATTCCGCCACCCGCTTGGCCGCGAAGTCGATCTTGGTGTAGATGCCGAGGCTGCCCACGATCCGGGTGATCGGGTCCCAGGCCATCTCGGTGAGCTGGGTGTTTTCCGTGGTCGTCATCGCTGATCACCAGGTCTTCTGGTAGCCGGTGCGAAGCTCGGGCCCCTTGGCCCGCCACTTCGGTTCTTTGTCGACCTTCCGCGCGGTGATGCCGCGCAGGGTCCGGATGACCGTGCCGTAGGTCGTGCTGGCGGTGGCGGACACCCGGGAGCCGGGCGGCTCGTCCATGAACGGCATGAACTTGTCCGGGAACCCGGGCATCGTGCAGGCGATGCAGATGCCGCCCACGTTCGGGCAGCCGCCGACCCCGTTGATCCACCCCCGCTTGGGCACGTTGCACTTCACGACCGGCCCCCAGCAGCCCAGCTTGACCAGGCAGCGGGGAGAACCGTACTCGCTGGCGAACACGCCCTCCTCGTAGTAGCCGGCCCGGTCGCAGCCCTGGTGCACCGTGTTCTCGAACAGCCACCGGGGCCGCAGCGCCTCGTCGAGGGGGATCATGGGCGCCTGCCCGGTGACCTGGTACAGCAGGTACAGGATCGTCTCCGACAGGTTGTCGGGATGGATCGGGCAGCCGGGCACGCACACGACCGGCAGCCCGGCCTTGGACTTCCACTCCCAGCCCAGGTAGTCGGGCACGCCCATGGCGCCGGTCGGGTTGCCGGCCATCGCGTGGATGCCGCCGTAAGTGGCACAGGTGCCGACGGCGAGGATCGCCGTGGCCTTCGGCGCGAGCCGGTCCAGCCACTCGCTGGTCGTCATCGGCTGCCCGGTCGCTGGGTTGTTGCCGAAGCCGCACCAGTAGCCCTCGGACTTGATGGCCTCGTTCGGGATGGAGCCCTCGACCACCAGGACGAACGGGTCGAGTTCCCCCCGGTCGGCCTTGTGCCACCATTCGATGAAGGTGTCCGCCCCCTGTTCGGGGCCGCACTCGAAGTCGATGAGAGGCCAGTGGACCGCGACCTGCGGAAGCCCGGGCAGGGCGCCGAGCGCGATCTCCTCGATACTGGGCTGGGTCGCGGCGGTGAGGGCGACGGAATCGCCGTCACAGCCGAGTCCGCCGTTCATCCAGAGAATGTGGATGACGGGCTCCGCCGCGTCCGTCGCCTGTGACTGCTGCGTTGACTGCTCTGTCATGGCGAGTCACCCTTCCGGGGTGTTGCGTGTCCTCAGCGTAAGCCCGCCGTAACAGAAGAACAAGACACTTCCGTCGGCGCGTTGGACATTTCTGTCCAGCGTTTGCCTGCCGCTTTGTCCGCCGTTGTCCGAACCCTGTCCGGTCGATCTCAGGAGATGACCCACGTACGCTTGAATCACGAGGAACCGCCGGACCCCGCGGGCGGTGCCGACAAGGAAGGGCCGATAGACAGCGTGTCGATGGACAGCGCAGAGCAGCCGATCAGCGACAACATCGAGGTTGTACCCATCGTGGTCGTCTCGCAGACCTTCCCGGCCCGGCCCTCCTCGATCCCGGACATTCGCGACTTCGTGCGCGGCTGCCTGGCCCAGTCGCCGCTGTCGGACGACGACACCCGGGAAGTCGGCGAGACGGTGTCGGCGGCCCTGCTGGACGCGGCCGGCCCCACCGGCGCGATCAGCGTCTCCTTCCGGATCTTCCCCGACCACGTCGAGGTCGACGTGCTCCGCTCCGGCCCCCAGGGGGAGAGCCCTCCCGGCGTGGACGCCCTGACGTCGATGCTCCGGGCCCGCCCGGCCGCGGTGTCCCCCGATCCCGACCTCGAGCCCGGCAAGGAGCCCGCCGGCGGCGGCGAGTCCGACGAGGCGGTGAGGCGGTCCTTCGCCGAGTGGATGTCCGGGGTCCTGAACCGCGAGGGCATGAGCATCGAGTCCGCCGCCCGGCAGCTCGGCGTCTCGGTCAAGACCGTCAGCCGCTGGGTCGGCGGCAGCACCGAGCCGCGGCTGCGCGACCTCCGCCGCATCCACGACCTGTTCGGCGAGGTGCCGTTCCCGTGACGACCGCGTTCGTGCTCGGCGGCGGGGGCCTGCTCGGCGCGCACGAGGTCGGCATGCTCCGGGCCCTGACCGAGGCCGGAGTCCGCCCCGACCTGGTGGTCGGCACCTCGATCGGCGCCGTCAACGGCGCCTTCATCGCGGCCGACCCCGGCGGGGCCGCGGAACGCCTTGCCGGGCTGTGGCGCGGCGAGTCCCTGCGCGCCGTGTTCAGCGAGACCGTGGTCGGGCGGGCGGTACGGCTGGCCCGCTCCGGAACCCACCTGCACGCGATCGAGCCCCTGCGCCGCCAGTTCGCCGGGCAGCTCGGCGCCGACGACTTCGCGGACCTGCGGCTGCCCTTCCACTGCGTCGCCTCCAGCATCGAGCACGCGTCGGCCCGCTGGTTCAGCAGCGGGCCGCTGGCGCCGGCGGTCATGGCGTCCTGCGCGGTCCCCGGGCTGCTGCCCCCCGTGGAAATCGACGGCCTGCACTACTTCGACGGCGGGCTGGTCGACTCCATCCCCGTCGGCCGGGCCGTAGCGCTCGGCGCGACCACCGTCTACGTGCTGCACGTGGGGCGGATCGAGAGCCCGCTGCCCGTGCCGGCCCGGCCCTGGGAAGTGGGCCTCGTCGCGTTCGAGATCGCGCGCCGTCACCGGTTCCACGAGGAGATGTCGGCGGTGCCGTCCGGTGTCCGGGTGCATGTCCTGCCCGCCGGCGGCGACCAGGCGTCCCCGGGGCTGGGCCAGTTCCGCTACCGCAGCCGGAACCGGGTCACCAGCAGCATCGACCGCGCCTACGCCGCGTCGGCCGCCTATCTCGCCGAGGCGGCGGGCTGACCCGCCGCCCTGGACGCCGATGCTGCCACCGCCCCTGATCCGCCGCCTGCTCCTGGCGCCGCTCGCCGTGCTCGTCGCGGCGGCCCTCGCGGCCCTGGCCCCGGCGGTGGCCCTGCTGTCCGCCGTCTTCAGCCTTCTGCGGCGTGCCGATCCCGGCCGGCCGCACCGGTGGCGGGCGGCGCGGGTCGCGTTCCTGGCCCTGGCCTGGTCGGCGGGGGAGACCGCTGCCCTGACGGTCCTGCTCGGGCTGTGGATCGCCAGCGGTTTCGGGGGGCGCCTGGACACCGAGCCCTACCGGGCCCGCCATTACGAGGTCATGCGGTGGTTCCTCGACCTGGTCTACGGCGCGGCCGAGCGCTCCTGCGGGCTGCGCGTCCGGGTCGACGGGCCCGAGAGCGGCGCCGGCGGCCGGCCGCTCATCGTCCTGTCCCGCCACGCCGGACCCGGCGACTCGCTGCTGCTGGCCCGGTACCTGCTGAGCGTGTGCGGGCGTCGTCCCCGGGTGGTGATGAAGGCCGCGCTCCAGCTGGACCCGAGCCTGGACATCGTCGCCAACCGGGTCCCCAACGCGTTCCTGCGCCGCGGCGGCGGCCGGTACCGCGTCGAGCAGATCAGGCGGCTGGCGGCCGGCCTCGGCCCCGGCGGCGCGCTCCTGCTGTTCCCCGAGGGCGGCAACTGGACGCCGCTGCGCTGGCGGCGCGCCGGCCTCCGGCTGAGGCGGCGGGGCCACGCCGGCCTGGCCGACCGGGCGGCCGCCATGCCCAACCTGCTGCCGCCCCGGGAAAGCGGCGCGTTCGCGGCGCTGGCCGCCTGCCCGGACGCGGACGTCGTCTTCGTGGCGCACACCGGCCTGGACCGGCTGGTGAGCGTCCGCGACGTGTGGCGGAGCCTGTCCGCCGACATGGAGGTCCGCGCCCGGTGGTGGCTGGTGCCGTCGGCCGGCGTCCCCCGGGACGCCGCCCACGAGGAGCAGGTCCGGTGGCTGTATGACTGGTGGGCCCGCCTGGACGCCTGGATCACCGAGCAGCGGGCGCCGTGAGACGTCACCGGGCCCCCGGGCCCGGGGCCGCGCTGGACCAGGCCGGGCCGCGTGCATACGGTGGGAGGCGTGGAGGACATCTCGGGGAACCATGCAATCGGGCCGGAGTCGGGCCGGATCCTGCTGCGCACCGGGCGAGCCGGGCTGGCCGCCAGGGCCGGGCACGACCTGACCATCGAGGTGACCAGGTGGTCGGCTCAGGCCACGGTGCCCGGTGACGGCGCCCTGGAGGGCGCGACGGTCACGGCCGAGCTTGACCTGACCTCGCTCGCGGTGACCGAAGGCACCGGCGGCGCCAAGCCGCTCACCGACAAGGACCGCAAGGACATCGAGGGCAACGCCCGCAAGGCGCTGGGTGCCGGCGCGGTCGCTCGTTTCGAGTCATCGAAGATCATCCCGTCGCCGGCCGGCGGCGGCACGATCGAGGGGACGCTCACCCTGAACGGCCAGTCGCGCCCCGCGCGGCTGGCGGTGGCCGAGGCCGGGCCGGGCCGGTTCCGGGCGACCGCCACGGTGAAGCAGACGGACTTCGGCATCACGCCCTTCTCGGGATTCTTCGGGGCGCTGAAGCTCCAGGACGAGATCGGCGTCGAGGTCGACGCGGGTCTCGCGCGCGGCACCGGGTGACCGGAGCGCCGCGGAAGCACGCGATCAGGGTGGTCTTCGGCACCATCCGCGCCGTCGGCGACGACCCGCCGCGCGGCGGGGAATTCCTGGTCACCGGGGACGGAACCGCGGAGCGGGCGGGGCACCTGGCGCCGGTCGCGCTGCCCGGCGGGGACCCGGCGCTGCGGGAGCCGTGGCGGATGGCGGCGGCCTACCTGGACGCGGCCGGGCTGGACACCGACGCGCTCGCCGACGGCGTTCTGGGCGTCCGGGACCGCAACGCCGGCCAGTGGCCCGCGGCCCTGGCCATGACGCGCCGGCGGATCAAAGCGCCGTTCACCGCGAGCGCCGGGGTGCTGTTCGGCGCGGCGGCGGCCCTGCTGGACCTCTGCGACGAGGCCGGCGACGCGGGCCGGGCCGCGCGTGACCTGGAGCGGCTGGCCGATCCCGCCGAGACCGGTGCCTACCCGTCCGCGATCGGCCCCTACCGGCCGCCGTCGCGGGAGTACCGGCCGCCAGGCGGACCCGGGACCCAGGACGGCGCCGGGACGTTCGCGGTGAACGGCGCGGACCTCGTCCGTTCGGCGTTCACCGATCTGGTGGCCGGGGTCCCGCGCCCGGTGATCGCCGCCCGGTTCCACCACGGCGTCGCCGCCGCGATCGAGGCGGCCTGCCTGCGGCTGAGCGAACACCGCGGAGCGGGTGCGGTCACGCTGGACGGTGACCTGTTCGGCAACGCGCTGCTGCGCGGCGCCGTGGTTTCCCGGCTGGAAACGCTCGGTCTCGCAGTTCGCGTCCAGTCACAAGTTGACTCTTCTCGGTAAAAGAGCGCTAATAACCTCAGGAAGCCGCAGATAGGCGCGTCCTGGGGAGGGCCCATGGTTCCACATGCGAGACGCCGGAGCCGCTGGGCCGGCGCCTGCCTGCTGATCGCCGGACTGATCGCCGCCCTCGCGGCGGCCCCCGGACCCGCCACCGCCGCCGCCAAGCCGGCCGCCGCGGCCCGGCCCCCGTCGGCGGCCAGGGCCGCGGACCTCACGTACGCCCCGCCCTCGGGCGCCGGCCAGCCGCTGAACGAGCGGTTCCGCGGCGTGAACTGGGCGCGCACCGGCGACAACTTCACCACCGGCGACCTGCTGCAGGCCGGCCTGTCCCCGTCGGACACCTACGCCACCGCGTACCTGAAGGCCACCCAGGTCCTGTCCAGCCTCCAGTCGAACCTGCGCATCAACACGGTCCGGCTCGGCCTCAACGAGGCGACCGTCGCCGGTCCCTGGTGGACCACCTACGGCGCGGTCGTGCAGGCCGCGACCGACCTGCGCATGAACGTCATCCTGGGCTTCTGGTCCCCGTCCAACAGCTCCGCCGGCAGCGTCGTTCCCTGCGCCGACGGCACGTTCAACGGCTGCTACCCGGTCCCGGACTACGCGCCCTGGTGGGCGATGTGGCAGAAGGTCATCGACACCTACGCCGCCTCCGGCAACGTGTACCTCCAGCCGTACAACGAGGCGGCCGGCTACAGCGACGCCGCGACCGGCTACCAGGGGCCGTCCCCGACGCAACTGTCCGACCTCGACGCCGCGTGGCTGGACCGCTATCCCGCCTTCCCCCGCGGGCGGGTGATCCTCGGCGGCACCGGCGACGACTACTACCTGACCCTCGGCCATGATCCCCGCCTGGACGGCACGCTGCTGTCCTACCACCCGTACTGCTCCTTCGGCCTGGACTTCCCGCCGATGAAGCCCGCGACCGCGGGGGCCGCCCCCGCCGCCCCCGCTGCCCCCGCCGCCCCGGCCGACTTCCCGACCGAGGCCGCCTGGACCCGGTGGATCAAAGGCCAGATCGCGGGCATGGAGTCCCGCACCGTCATCACCGAGTTCGGGCTCAGCCAGGCCGGGACGAACTTCGACGGCGCCCGCGACGGCAACAACTGCGTGTCCTACGTGTACGCCGTGACCGACTACGCCCGGGCCCATCACGTGGGCCTCGTCTACTGGGATTACGAAGGCACCGACGGCTGGTCGGTCGCGACCGTCACCGGGGACGGCACCGCCGCTTCCCCGTACGTGACGCACGTCGTCAACCCGTCCTTCGTCGACCGCCTGGAATGGGGCTACGGGCTCAGCCTGCCCACCGTCCCGTCGGTCAGCTCCGGGAACGCCGCTACCTTCTACACCGGATCGCCCGCCGCCGGCGACCGGTTCACCGTGGAGACGACCGGCTACCCCGCCGCCCGCCTGACCGTCGGGGGAGGCCTGCCGGAAGGCGTGCGCTTCACCGACAACGGCGACGGCACCGGGACCCTCACGGGAGATCCCGGCAGCCTGGCGGCGGGCTCCTACCCGCTGACGATCACCGCGGGCAACGCCAAGGGCTCCTCGTCCCAGGCGTTCACGCTGACCGTGGCCGCCGGACCGCCGCCGCCGTCGGACATGGGCACCATCGCGGGCCGCGTCACCGACGCCTCCGGCCATCCCCTCACGGACGTCTGCGCCCACGTGTTCGTCGCGTCGTCGCTGACCGCCTACAACGGCAACAACTATGCCCCGGCCACCTACCAGGCCTGCACCGGCAGCGACGGCCGCTACCGGATCCCCCTCGCCGTCCCCGGCAGCGACCGGTACAACGTCCAGTTCATCGACTCACGAGCCCGGTACCAGCCCCAGTGGCACGGCGCGCCGGGCCCCGGGACCAGTGCGCTCAAGGGCTACGACCATCCCGGCACCCCGGTCAGCGTGACCGCCGCCGCCACGACCACCGTCAACGCCACGATGAAACCGATCCCGTCGGGCATCACGGCGAACCCGCCCTCCCGGTCCGCCGGCGGACGAAGGACGGTCAGCGGCACGATCACGGTGACGAACACCAACAACGTCCCGCTGACCGGCGTGACCGTCACCGACAAGGTGAACGACTCCCGCGCGGCCTGCGCCGTCACGGGCGGGACCGGGGTCACGATTCCGGCGTCGCCCGCCTATCCCGGCGCGCTGACCACGAAGACCTTCCCCTACGCCTGCGTCTACGCGTCGGCGCCGTCGCCGAAGACCGAGGTGAACACCGCGACCGTCACCTGGACCCCCAGCGACAGCATCCCGGACGACTCCCGCCAGTACACGCAGTCGTTCGACCCGGCGCGCTGACTTGTGCGCACCGGATCGGGTCAGCCGTCCTCGCCCGCGAGCAGCTCCATGAGGTAGTCGCTGGTGGGGGTGGTCTTCGGGAGGCGGTCCTCCTTGAAATACCAGGGCTTGCGCTTGCGAAGCAGCGGCTCGCCCTGCTTCTCCCACGTGAAGGACGGCTTCTTCAGGACCCTGCGGTACACCTCGTCCACGGTGTCCGGGTGGGCGGCGGCCAGGCGGCGCAGCGGCCCGGGGTAGATCGATTCCGAGTCCAGGTAGGTCAGCAGGGCTTCGGTGTGCTTGCAGCCGGGGGTGGCCTGGGACGGGTCGGCGAACAGCTCCTTGAGGATCCCGAAGTCCGGCAGCAGGCTCATCCCGTCGGTCTCGTCGTAGACGATGCCGATCGTGTTCATGAGCCTGAGCTGCTCATCGGAGAGCCGGAAGAACGGCTCGTCCTCGCGCTTGAGGCCCCGCTCGCTCTCGTCGGCCCGGGACTGGTAGTAGTCGTTGAGCCGGTCCAGGGCCTCCCGCGGTTCCAGGATGACCTGGTCGGACCCGAAGAACCCGGCGAAGGAGTCCCGCTCCTGCCGCATGAGCTCCCAGCCCCGCTCCCGCTTGTCCGGGTTCCGGAAGGCCAGCTTCGGGCGCGTGGTCAGCCACTCCAGGGCCAGCTGGGCGACAACCTTGGCGTGCTCGCGCGGGAACGGGGTCAGGGTCCCGGAGACGGACCAGGCTCCTTCGGCGACCGGGGCCAGCCGGGCCAGGACGAAATCCCCGTCATCGGCCGGCACCAGCGACACGTTCAGCGTCGCGTAGGCCTGGTAGTCCTGCTCGTCGATCAGGTTGTGCAGCGTGAGGGAGTTCGCGGATTCATCCCGGGACTTCAGCTCGAAGATCCCGTCCACCGGGTCGCGCCAGCCGTCCAGCAGCACGCGGTCGGACTTGCGCAGGTTCTTGCCGTTCGCCGCGAGGTAGCGGTCGATGACGCCGGTGCCGTCCGGGAACCGGAACGTCATGATGAAGTCGTCCATGGCGGTGATCCACCGGTCGCCGCCCGGCTCCAGCTTGGCATCGTCGCGGGCCTCGGCGGCCTTGCGGAGCTCCGCCTCCCGGTAGCGGTCGAACCGCTTGGTCTGCGCGTAGGAGAGAAGCTCCGCCTTCAGCTCGCCCGCCCGGGTGATGAGCCGCTTGATCTCGTCGTCTGCCACGACTCCCCAGCGTAGTGGCTAGCAGATGCGGGGGAGCGGGTCGCCGACGAGAAGGTCGATGATCCGGGTGCCGCCGAACGACGTCGTCAGCCGCACGAGGCCCGGGTCGGCGTCCGTCACGTGCCCGATGACCGCCGCGTCCGAGCCCGCCGGATGCGAGCGCAGCGCCTCCACGGCCCGGCCGGCGTCCTCTCCCGGGACGACGGCGACCAGGCGGCCCTCGCAGGCCACGTACATCGGGTCGATGCCGAGCAGTTCGCACGCCCCGCGGACCTCCTCCCGTACCGGGATGGCGTCCTCCGTGACCTCCACGCCGGCGGAGGCGTCCGCGGCGATCTCGTTGAGGATGGTCGCGACGCCCCCGCGCGTGGCGTCCCGCATCGCCCGCGTCCCGGGAACCTGGTCCAGGAGAGCGGCGGTCAGCCCGTTCAGGGGAAGGGTGTCAGACTGGATCTCGGCCTCCAGGTCGAGTTCCCCGCGGGCCAGCATGATGGTGATCCCGTGGTCGCCCACCGGCCCCGACACGATGATCGCGTCGCCCGGCCGGGCCCGGGCGACCCCGAGGGGCGGGCCGTCGCGGCGGAGCCCGACCCCGGCGGTGCAGATGTAGCAGCCGTCCGCCTTGCCGCGCTGCACCACTTTCGTGTCGCCGGTCACCACGGACACACCCGCCGCGTCGGCCGCCTCCCGCATCGCGGACACCACTCGCCTCAGGTCGGCGACCTCGAAGCCCTCCTCCAGGATGAACCCGGCGGTCAGGTACAGCGGCGTCGCGCCGGACACCGCCAGGTCGTTGACCGTCCCGTTGACCGCCAGGTCGCCGATCGACCCGCCGGGGAAGAACAGCGGCGACACCACGTAGGAGTCGGTGGTCACCGCCAGCGGGGCGCCGCCCACCGCGACCGCGGCGGCGTCCTCCAGCGGCTCCAGTTCCGGGTTGCGGAAGGCGTCGAGGAAGACCGCCTCCACCAGGGTCCGGGTCGCCTTGCCTCCGGCCCCGTGCGCCATGGTCAGCCGTTCCTCGCGGACCCGGGGCCGCCGCCGGCGGGCCCGGTCGATCCGCTCCAGTACCTGCCGTTCCCGGCTCTCCGCGCTGGTCTGCGTCATGGCCGTTCCCCGATCGTGACGGGTACCTTGTGCCGTTCCATCCGCCCGTAGTTGTAGTACGCGGCGCAGGCGCCCTCCGGCGACACCATGCAGGTGCCGATCGGCGTCTCCGGGGTACACGCGGTGCCGAAGACCTTGCACTCCCACGGTTTCAGCACGCCCTTCAGGACCTCGCCGCACTGGCAGGCCTTGGGGTCGGCCACCCGCACGCCCGGGACCTCGAACAGCCGCTCGGCGTCCATGTCGGCGAACGTGTCGCGGACCTTCAGCGCCGAGTGCGAGATGAACCCGAGGCCGCGCCACTCGAAGTACGGCCGCAGGTCCATGGTCTGGCCGATCGCGCGCAGCGCGACGGTGTTCCCGTTCCACGGGACGACGCGGGAGTACTGGTTCTCGACCTCGCACCGCCCCTCGGACAGCTGGACCATCAGCATGTAGATGGACCGCAGGATGTCCAGCGGCTCGAACCCCGCCGTCACGACCGGCCTGCCGTAGTCCCGCGCGATGAACTCATACGGGCGGCAGCCGATGACCGTGGAGACGTGCCCGGGCCCGAGGAACCCGTCCAGGCGCAGGTCGGGGGAGTCCAGGATCGCCTTGATCGCCGGGACGATCGTGACGTGGTTGCAGAAGACGGAGAAGTTCCCCAGCCCTTCGGCCCGGGCCCGCAGCATGGTCATCGCGGTCGACGGGGCGGTCGTCTCGAACCCGATCCCCATGAACACGACCCGCTTGTCCGGGTTCTGGCGGGCGATCTTCAGCGAGTCCAGCGGCGAGTACACCATCCGGATGTCGGTCCCGGACGCCTTCGCGTCGAAGAACGACCCGTTGCTGCCCGGTACCCGCATCATGTCGCCGAACGACGTCATGATCACGTCGTCGGTCGCCGCCAGGTGCATCGCGTCGTCGATCCGTCCCATCGGGATCACGCACACCGGGCAGCCCGGCCCGTGCACCAGGGTGATCGCCTCGGGCAGGTAGTCCTCGAGGCCGTGCTTGTAGATCGTGTGGGTGTGCCCGCCGCACACCTCCATGAACTTGTACTGCCGGCCCGGCTCGCACAGTCCGGCGATCTTCGCCGAGAGGGCCTGGGCCTGTTCCGCGTTGCGGAATTCATCGACAAAACGCATGATGCCTACTCGATGAGGGATTCTTTAAGGGCCGCGATCTCGTCCTCGTAGGCCTGTCCGATGCCTTCCAGGAACTCCATCGCGGCGGCGGCCTCTGCCTCGTCGATTCTGGACAGGGCGAAGCCGACGTGGATCAGCACCCATTCGCCGGGGGCGGGCGGGTCGTCGGCGAGCAGGCCGATGTTGATCAGCCGTTTCACCCCGCTCACGTTGACCTTGGCGAGGTCGGGCTGATCAGCGCGGATCTCGATGACTTCACCTGGTATGCCGAGGCACATGCGTCACCTCCTGGGTGGTTAGTTCCCACAGGACCTGGTAGATCGTGGTCTGGGCTTCCTGGACGCGGTGCACCGAGGGCGACGACGCGACGAACAGGTAGTCGATGCTGTCGGCCTCGGCCATCCGGCCGCCGTCGTAGCCGGCCAGGCCGACCGTGAGCATGCCCCGCTGGCGGGCGGCGTCGAAGGCCCGCAGCATGTTCTCGGAGTTGCCGCTGGTCGACAGGCCCACCGCGATGTCGTCCGGGGTGCCGGCCGCGGCGATCTGCCGGGCGAAGACGACATCGGTGCCGATGTCGTTGCACAGCGCCGTCACCACGGCCGTCTCGTTGGCCAGGCCGAACGCCGGCAGTCCGGAGTCGTGGAGGAACAGCGTGGCCAGCTGCTGCGCGTCGGTCGCGCTGCCGCCGTTCCCGAAGGCGAACAGCCGTCCGCCCGCCCGGAATCGCCGGGCCGCCTCCCGCGCGCATTCCCCGAGCCGCTTGCCGTCGCGCTGGCCGATGGCGCGGCGCAGCTCACCGATCTCCGCGGCCTTGGCCTCGGTTGACGCGCGGACCTGCTCCAGGACCGAGTCGAGGTCGAAGGAGTCCGCGTACAGGAACGGGTACAGCGACTCCATGGCGTTCGCGTCCGTGTCATGGCTGGACAACGGCGATCGCCTCCTTCGCGTGCACGAGGATCCTCGTCCCGGGGGCCGCGGGCACCAGCGCCACGCTGACCTCTTCCTCCGTGCCCTGGCCGGTGTCCACGACGGCGAGCCCGTCGGGCAGGAGCCGCCGCACGGTCACCTCGACCGCGATGTCGCCGCAGGTGACGCAGGTGTCGCCGTGACATTCCGGATCGCTCATGCCAGTGCCCCCGGCTGCTCGAAGAAGACATGCACCAGTTCCCACAGCACGTGGTACATGGTCACGTGGATTTCCTTGACCACGCGCGGGTCACCGGACGCGGCGACGAGAGCGTGGTCGGCGCCGTGCCCGCCCCCGGCGCCCG
>Ga0131853_10018790_pt1 | contig 12577 bp, 8 predicted proteins | sample TergutLab28metaG_FD_92764 | JGI IMG/M metagenome (GOLD analysis project Ga0131853, IMG submission 92764) | Labiotermes labralis P1 segment gut microbial communities from Petit-Saut dam, French Guiana - Lab288 P1 (version 2) (version 2) | ecosystem: Host-associated > Arthropoda: Insects >...
TCTCCCTCTTTCACCCCTCTGCCACCTGTCCCTCCCGCGCCCTATTTCCACATTACCCTCCCGCCCCCCACTGCCACTTGTCCCTCCCTCGCCCTACTGCCACCTGTCCCTCCCGCGCCATACTGCCACCTGTCCCTCACACGCCCCACTGCCACTTGTCCCTCCCGCGCCCCACTGCCATCTGTCCCTCCCGCGCCCCACTGCCACCTGTCCCTCCCGCGCCCTGCTGTCACCTGTCCCTCCCCCGCCCCACAGCTACCTGTCCCACAAAATGTGTGTTTTGAATTTCTCTGCAACTTTTTACGATAAATTTCTCATTCTAAGACGAAATAAACGCGATAAGACCAAAACCGTGCATTGGTTTGTTATGTAACTTATCCGTTATTCTTGACGAATTTTAATGAATCTTTAATTTTCTCGACAGAATTTCGAAAAAAAAATTAAATCAAATTTCATGAAAATCCGTCGCGAGGCAGCCGAGCGGCCGCAGACTGACGCCTTTAGCCGCACAGCAACCGGGATTGGCCAAGCAGATGCAACGGAATGTGTTTGGTTCCGGTAGGAACGAACAAGGAAATTCATAAACAGCAATCAGGAAGTAAGTTAATCATGGAATTTGAGTAAGGAAATGCAATAAATCGTATATTCTAAAGAATCTGGAGTAAAACTTGGGGGCGCGTGGATCTAGTCAAGTATTTCATCCCAAATTCACTTACAATAACCATCCGGGCACTTGGCAGTCTTCTGTGAAATCTGACATCTTGAATACAGGCAGAGAATCATTGGTTGAGGAACGTTTTGCAATGCGTACCAGCCTTCTTGACCAGACATTTCATGACATTAAGTTCCACTTTATGTACTGTACCACTCTCCACTTTATGTACCACTATTCAGATCACTGTGACATTCATGGCGGATGCTCTGACATTAACTGCAAGCATGTGCAAGTTCTGCTTCTTCTGACAGAGGCCGGTTTCAACGTAAGCAAGGGAAAGATTCCTCTCGCGGTACGGGAAATTCTCCTTCTCGGGGGCAGGGAATCTAGTATCGCTAGCGGAAGTTCAAATACATCCTGCTTCAACTAAAGCGTTCCATGCCTTCTCTAAACCAAATATTCCCACTGTAGAATCCCGCTCGTCTGGTATGGCCAATTTCTATCGAAAGTTCATCCCAAACTCTGTCCAAATACCAGCCCCAAATGACGTAATGTACAAGAAGGGTGCAAGGCGCACCTAGGACGCAGAGCAGCCTGTATTAAACCGTCATAATTAGCGACATGTTTGCTTCTGCATTAAATTTACCTTTGGCTCAGAGGAAGAAAAGTAAACTTAGTTGTGCAGTTTTAATCATTACCAACCCACAATAACTGTGTTTTTTGTTAGTCAAGGATTGAAGATTATTCAAGTTTCTGTCTTCGATGAGGAAGGAGAAGTTTCAACTGTCAACTCCAATTAAAAGTATGGCTGAATATTAGATAATTAGTTGAAAAGTGTGGGAACGGATTTGTATAAAGAATTCAAACATCAAATGACACCTTTCCTCACAAATGTCTGCATTTTACATCGTAATTAGGATATATGTTTGACGAATACCGCATCGGATCAAAAGACTAATTTGGGAAGGTAGAGAAAGTAGAGTAATGGTTAGAGGTTAATGTGGGGGAGGAAAATGATCAGGAGTGTTGACGTAACTTCTTGTGAAATACTTCAGCACATTCTTCTCAGATGGCAGCAACATCAAAATATTCACACTTACCACACAAAAACTGTTCCAGCAGATACAACACAGACGATACTTCTTACTGATGTTTTGCTATTATTATTATTATTGTATTTTGATTCTCAAATTCAACATACACTAAATGTTCTGTATCTATGCCTAACAATGTACACATTTGTCCCTGTGCACACCATGAAGGCGTAGAGAAGGATTGGGTGTACAACTCCCAACTATCCTTAACCTTAACATTAGATGGTTAACTTCACTCCCCGGTCGGTTTAGCCCCGGGAATGAACTCTAGTACCGACTGGACGGGAGGCAGGTGGGCCACACAGCCGGTAAGGACGTTTCGAAGAAGAGATAAATTTCTTCCCCCTGGGGGGGGATTCCAAACCCGGATCTTCTATTTCGTACGCCTAAACACTGTACACACTGAGCTACGCCTGCTGCGGGGTATATCTCTGAACGCACCGTACATGTAAACTTAGATTTAACAAAGGTCATTTCACACACAAAATGTAGTTATGTTTATGCTCATATAATTTATAAAAATAACACGCGCTTTGCTCCACCGAACAGAAATCTAAACAACTCTATACGAATGTCGATACATTTCAGACACCAACTGCACGACCCCAAGTACGTGACGCTCCCACCTCAAAATTTCGCGCGTCCGCCAATTTGGTATTACTCATTGCATAAAATTAAGACTCGGCTCTTTGGAATATCCTTCAATGACCTATGACGTACATATGAACACTGTATAAATCAGCCTGACTCTTCAGAAGTTGAAATTTGAGGATACGCCCACACAGACGGGGCTCTTCCTTTCGTCGTACGCAAGCAAAGTACGCAAGCAAAGTACGCAAACAGCGTAGTTACATACGCACTAGCGACCGCAGTAACATCAGATTACAACTAAATCCATGTGTGGTGTCACTCCACCGTCCCAAGTCGTGCATGACAGCAGACCTTCAAAAGCTGATAGCCAGTCATCTGCTCTATGAATCACGTGACTTTTATATAAGGAGAATGTTGAAACCCATACATACAAAACCGCACCATTGAACTCTATCCTGAACCTGAATAATATAGTCAACATACCACAGAGCCATTATTTTATACGACAACTGTAGGTTGCCACTTCCTGTCCACTCATTTCTCGTATCAGAACATTACGACATCGATGTGGTAATTCAACAGAATAGTCGCAAGCTCCCGATGATGGATATATTAATGTCCGAAACATGTTGAGCACATAAGAAGTGAAATAAAATACCAGGTGACATCAAGTTGGTCTTTTATTCTTCAACTATAAAATGTATTGTTGCGTTACCACTGCAACAATGGTCACGCGAGCCCACAACAATGTTTCGGTCTACGCATATTGCTCATCTTTTTCTCGTCTTTCGTTGCTATATGAATGGTTCAGAATCGTCAGCAGAAAGACAAACATGCATGACGTCATGAGCTTGTTTCCGGTTGACTTTATTTCTCCAAACTTTAGGCAAACAGTTTATTCAGTAGCGAAGCTATTTGTGTGGCCCGTCACATTCAGTTAGCTCGCAGTTAAACAAATCAGACTTACAGTACCAGGGAGCAGAGTAAGAGAAAATCCCTAATAATTAACCTGTATCAACAAAGAGAAGAAAGGTCAGTCTTCCCTCTGCACACAGAAATAATTTCTGAACACACCTCGGGAAAAGGAGAAAGAGGGAGAGCTTGAAAGCTCACGATCCACGTGGGACCGTGCTGAATGTAGAACAGACCCAGTTCTTCCTCTCTACTGCAGTCTTCCTTCTTCCTTGCACTGTTTGCTACGTCTCATCTTCTCACACCCCTACCACCCGTCCGTACGCTTTATTTCCCATAGTTTTCACATCTCAAGCCCTACCCACATTTCCACAGCAACCTCCCCCCAATTCCTCCACACAGGGGTGGTCAATCCTAACAGGCTGTGTAAAGTCCTTTTCAGGCTGCGAGGTCAGAACTGAATGCAGGCTGAAACTCTGTAAAGGCAGAACCGTGTGTTTTGCACAGAATTCCTCGAAAAGTATGGCGCGCTATGCGATACGAGTCGAGCTGAGTAAAACCGCGGATTTTTGTTTTGTAGTTTCGTTTACTCATTTCAAGTCGAAGGCTATCAATTCTGCTGGTTTCCTGCAACTTACAAATTGCTGCTCAACAAAGCAACTTACACGTACGTGCTAAAAGGGTTTTGCAGTTTGCACAGCTTCCGAGTAATGACTCACAACGACACAATCAATGTACATTTTGCACGCCGTTACAGTAATGTGGCTCAAAAATCAATATAGCTCTCACAGATTTAGAACAATGACTCACATAGCAATATGCAGTTTGCATAACTTTACAGTAGTGTGACTCAGAAATGAATATGCAGTGTGCACAGCTTTATAGCAGTGACTCACAAAACAATAGTTTTCACAGCTTTATAACAGTGAGTCACAAAGCAATAGTTTTCACAGCTTTATAACAGTGAGTCACAAAGCAATAGTTTTCACATCTTTATAACAGTGAGTCATAAAGCAATAGTTTTCAGAACTTTATAACAGTGAGTCACAAAGCAATAGTTTGTACACTTTTATAACAGTGACCAACAAAGCAATAGTTTTCACAGCTTTATAACAGTGAGTCACAAAGCATTAGTTTTCACAACTTTATAACAGTGAGTCACAAAGCATTAGTTTTCACAGTTTTATAACAGTGAGTCACAAAGCAATAGTTTTCACATCTTTATAACAGTGAGTCACAAAGCAATAGTTTTCACAGCTTTATAACAGTGACCAACAAAGCAATAGTTTTCACAGCTTTATAAAAGTGAGTCACAAAGCAATAGTTTTCACAGCTTTATAACAGTGAGTCACAAAGCAATAGTTTGTACACTTTTATAACAGTGACCAACAAAGCAATAGTTTTCTCAACTTTATAACAGTGAGTCACAAAGCATTAGTTTTCACAACTTTATAACAGTGAGTCACAAAGCATTAGTTTTCACAGTTTTATAACAGTGAGTCACAAAGCAATAGTTTTCACAGCTTTATAACAGTGAGTCACAAAGCAATAGTTTTCACAGCTTTATAACAGTGAGTCACAAAGCAATAGTTTTCACAGCTGTATAACAGTGAGTCACAAAGCAATAGTTTGTACACTTTTATAACAGTGACCAACAATGCAATAGTTTTCACAACTTTATAAGAGTGAGTCACAAAGCATTAGTTTTCACAGCTTTATAACAGTGAGTCACAAAGCAATAGTTTTCACAGCTTTATAACAGTGACCAACAAAGCAATAGTTTTCACAGCTTTATAACACTGAGTCACAAAACAATAATTTGCACAAACAGTGACTGACAAATCAACAGTTTTCACAGCTTCGTAACAGTGAGGCACAAAGCAACAGTTTGAAGAGCATTATAGCAATGTGAAGCCCAAAGCAAGGTATTGCAAGCTAGCGAATATCATTTGCCCCTGCAGGCGCAATTTCTCTCCTTCTTACGTCCACCGCAAATTTGATTCCGTTTATTTGACCATTTAAATCGAAACTTGGTCAAAAATAAAGGCACTCTAAATAGTTACTTGAGAAGGGCGCTTAGTAATAAGTCGTGGCTTATTTATTGACAATTTCCTTAAGTAAGTGAGGAAGACAGCAGCCGGATCGGTCATTCTTGAATGCGGAAAACTTGTTAGTCACTCAGATGCACCGCACCGCGAAATTTAAATATGGCAATTAATTTCGCAGTAGCGCGCTGTCTGATATTACGCAATTAGAGCAGTCGTGTACTAACGCAGCAGGGAAGACGCGTGCACTCATTTTGGTATTCTGGGCTACAGTAACCGTAAAATCTGGCCGGGAAGTACCAAGTTTCAGAGGACTCACTGCCTCCATCTTCAGGGTAGAAATGAGCCAAGCGGAAAAAGTGAGTTACCCAATATCTGACAAACACACACACACACACACACACACACACACACACACACAGACAGACGAGCGAAATATAAACTTACAATTTGTTAAATAACACAAGGGGCCGTGTATTCTGTTTGACACATCTGTTTCAACTGTAGTCATTGGTAGGCAGCTGAGACTTGCAGAACGGGTCCTGCATAATTTGATTTTCTACTGTGCTGCCGGTAGAAATTCATTGCAGATCCCTGCGTAATTAAGTAATTACAGATATCTCAATACAGGACAAATTGAAGGCACTCGTGTACTGCCACGGAGAATAATTGTATTAATCAGAGCACTAGCTGTTGGTCAGTACGTCTGCTGCTCTTCTGATCACCTCATTTTGCAACACTCAGTCTGTAATATGTCAAATATGCACATCTGCCACTTGACTTTAATTGTTCCCATACGTACTTCATGGAGCAGAGCCTTCTTGAGAAGCTGGCCGTTTCTCAGCCAGTCACACAATTCCCCGCATTTTAATTTCACCCCAATGTTCATTACCGCATTCACAAATGCCCGCCACCTGTTCCTATCCTGAGCCAGCTCGATCCAGTCCATGCCCCCAAATCCCACTTCTTGATGATCCATCTTCATATTACCCTCCCATCTACGCCTGGGTCTTCCAAGTGGTCTCTTTCCCTCAGGCTTCCCCATCAAAACCCTGTATACGCCTCTTCTTTCCACCATACGTGCTACATGCCCCTACCATATCATTCTTCTCGATTTGATCACCCGAAAAAATGTGGGTAAGAAGTATGGATCATTAAGCTCCTCATTATATACTTTTCTCCACTCTCCTGTTACCTCGTCACTCTTAGGCCCAAATATTCTCCTCAGCACCATATTCTCAAACACTCTCAGCTCACGTTCCTCCGTCAAAATGTGTGACCAAGTTTCAAACCCATATCAAACAACAGGAAAAATTTTACTTCTGTATAACTGAATCTTTATATTTATGGATAGCAAACTGGAATACAAAAGATTCTGCACCTAATGATAGCACGCATTCCCTGACTTCAATCTACTCTTAATTTCTTCCTGAATACAATTTTGATATATTAAGTTTTTTCCCAAATATTTTAACTCTTCCACCCTCTCGAAAGGTACCATTATCAATCCTCACACTCTGAATTCGTCCTGCATTCTGATCTCGAGACATGACCATGGACTTAGTTTTATCAGCATTTACTTCTAGTCCACTCTCCTTACTGGTAGCTGCTAAAGATACCGTGTTTCTTTTTACAGTATTTACACCTCCTCCCAGTACATAACGTCATCAGCATCAGCTGGTGTGTACCAATTAATTTCAAACCATCCCGGTTTACCTGAACTGTCCTTATAGCACATACTCTATTTGTTCATCAGGCACTCCTTTTGTTGCTTCAAACACTTAAGTGCTTTCGCATATAAAATCTCGTTGTCATTCGTCTGTCCGTCCGTGCGCATGCAACATATAACTTTCTGCGGTTCTCACATCCGAACTGCTGAATATTCAACTCTTCAGGTTTATGACACCGTGTCATTGGTCAAACAGTTACCTACATCAAGAAGGAACGTGGCACCTCCACCTGCATGGTTAAGCAGTCCAAATAAGAGTAACTTCTTTGGACGGTTTCAGGTTGCCGTCTCGAGAGATGTGACGCCGTGTCCATTGGTAAGATATTTAACCCCTTTTCAGTCCAATTTACTGCCCCCATCTTCATGGTACTCTATTCTGAATACGGACGTAGCGTGTTCTTCCGAACCGTAAATAAATCAGTACCAAACTACACGGCGTCACTTTTAAAACACAATATTTTTTTTTGTTTCCCCGCTGCTCTTGTTTTCTGAAATCTCTCTTTCCTCCTTCTTTCCTTCTTCTGTAATATCCTTCGACTTTACTTTACTAACTTACACAAAGCTCGCCTCACGTGGATACAACGCCTGTCTGTCCGTCCGTCTGTGATTTACTGCCATCTGCTAAACAATTTATTGGGTTAATACAAAATTCGGTACTGGGGTTCTTTACAGGAATTTATCATGTGTGAATTTCGAAAAAAATCAGTTAGATGGCAGTCACACTCCACATTACAGGAGTAACTACAATTTCGCACGTACTTTCCTTATTTCTTGATCAATTTTTGTGAAACTCGGCACAAATACTACGGTTCAGCAGATAGGAGTTCCGTTAAAATCGGTTTAGTGAAAAGCAATATAGCTCTCACAGATTTAGAGCAATGACTCACATAGCAATATGCAGTTTGCATAAATTTACAGTAATGTGACTCACAAATGAATATGTAGTGTGCATGGCTTTATAACTGTGACTCACAAAACAATAGTTCGCACAGCTTTTTAACAGTGAGTCACAAATCAATAGTTTGCACAGCTTTATAATAGTGACTCACAAATCAATAATTTGTACAGCTTCATAATAGTTACTCACAAATCAATAGTTTGCATAAACATTGACTCACAAATCAATAGTTTGCACAGCTTCATAATAGCGACTCACAAATCAATAGTTTGCACAGACATTGACTCACAAATCAATAGTTTGCACAGCGACTCACAAATCAATAATCTGCACAGAATTGTAACAGTGAGTCAAAAACAATAGTTTGCACAGCTTTATAATAGTGACTCACAAAGCAACAGTTTGCACAAACAGTGACTCACAAATCAACAATCTGCACAGCTTTGAAACAGTGAGTCAAAAGCAATAGTTTGCACATTTTTATAACAGTGACTCACAAAGCAATATTTTGCACGCTCGATAATAGTGAGGCACAAAGCAACAGTTTGAAGAGCATTATAGCAATGTGAAGCCCAAAACAAGGTATTGCAAGCTAGCGAATATCATTTGCCCCTGCAGGCGCAATTTCTCTCCTTCTTACGTCCACCACAAAATTTGATTCCGTTTATTTGGCCATTTAAGTCGAAACTTGGTCAAAATAAAGAAATGTGTTTGAAATTTTCTACGTCTCTTCGATTGCGGTGTCATTTTGTACACAAGTTCATGAACATGAAGCTACTAATCACTAGAATTTTTACTCAAATTGGCGCACAGAACACCATAATTTTCTTATGGCAGTGTACCGCAAAACCATAATACGCTTTGAAAGTAAGGAACGCCTTGGTAAAGTCTGTGTACCGGTAACTGAGTACACAATTTTCAATCCCGTTCACTTATTCCCTCTCGGTCATCTTTCTTCCTCGCTTCTTTCGTATTGCCTACCTTCTATCTGTTGACTTAGACTTTGCATCCTTTTTTAAGTGAAGCTATCTATGTGCACACTACTTCTTAGTACATTTATTTCAACTTCTGTACATGTTTCCGGCAACTATGTGCCCATCATCAGTAGAACTTACTGTATCTGTGCGACACTGGTATTTTTCACTCTGTTGACCAGACAGCCACCCATACAGCAAGTTCTCCTGATGATGGGCACATAGTTGCCTGAAACTTGTACAGAAGTTGAAATAAATATACTAAGAGGTAGTGTGCACCTAGTTGGCTTCATTTGAAAAAGATTATACAGGGATGCATGGCCAACACAACATACTCTGCATCCTCTTCACCCTCCCACCTTTCCGAACCTCAAGAACGCAACCTCTTACAGACAACCATACTGTAAATATGCAAATTATTTCCCCATAACTCTACAGATGGCCTTAATTAAACAAAGTGCTGTCACATTTCTGCTACGGATCCAGGCCATCACATAGTCTAGCCCCTCTTTGCGACGTCTCTCTGCCCACTCGCACTGCCATGTTCTATAGCACACACTGCGCACCACATGCACACCTTCACACATAGGACGCGACGTCCTCGCGGCGGTGACTAAGAAGACTGAAGCCCCTGGAATATGTCACCCTGAATTAGGCTGCATGACATCGACGGTTCTGAAGCAGCAGCTTCTTCACGGTTGTTAACAGTTGTTATGTGCTTACAAATTGCCTGAAAGTGAATTTATTAGCCGCATCATACACAGTCAGACGTGCCTAGAAATCAGGCACAAGGGCACAAAGTGATGACACCTCAAATACAGCAACAGACTGAGTCATCCGCAACGATGATATATTCCCTATATAAAAAACGTAGGTGGGCGACCTACACCAGGGTTATTCTTTAGTTCATTATAATTACCCCAGGTGGCAGCGAAACTTTCCGCTATTACGCAGCCAAAAGCTAACTACGCATCGTTCGGCATTACAGCGGCTTACTGTATGCTAAATCTTAATATATTTTTAATTCACTGCGGGAAAATCTCCTTATATATTTATTTCAAAACATGCGCAACGGCTAGAACATATATAAACAGGTAAATTAAAATTTTATCTGTAGAAATAATCGTGAGTGAGTCACCTTCTGATTTGTTTAAGTATATTAAGTTAATGTAGATTACCGCGTAAATAATTAGTAAACCTGCCAAGTAGTGTGGTTCAGTGTGTAAAATCAGAATGACTGTAAAATTCAACACCTGATATTTAAACCCCTCCCTTTAAAGCCAAGACCTCTACATGAATTGTAAAATCGAGTTCTGGTCACCCATGTCCTATTCGTTCACAAGGAACGCCAGAAGACAGACGGGCAAGCCGTCTTCGTCCACGATGTGTCTGACGTAATTGATGAGCCATGGCGCGAACGAGGACAGGACTAAAATGTCAGGTAGAAACACAGAGTGCGAGGTGCCACTTCGTAGTGGCGAAATGGTCCAAAACTGTCAACGTATCTTTTATTTAGGAAAACTCGTTCCTTATCCCAGAGCCCCTGCCCTTGCTCAAAACCCCAGAAAAAAAAAACCCTAACTACAACGCACAACAGTACGAGCGGGCAAACGGACATAACACCGAACACTGGCGTGACGTATGGAAGTAGTTCGCCATAAATCTTAACAGATGAAAATTCACCTGCTTAATATTTAAAATATTCAGTCCGTACCGCGCAGTAAACACTCTGTCTCTTTTATATAAACCAGTCAGTTAATGCTGTGTAGGGAAATAATCGCTGTTTGTTCTCAGATCCACACAAAACACATAAATACACTGTGTGAGCAGAACGTAGAATTGCTGAATGTTAAACTGGCGGTACATATAGTGACCACTGGGCTTTAAAGGGTTAAACAAAAAGAACATTCATCCGAACACGATTTCAAACAGAACACCATCAACTCTAATGGTGTAAAAGAATCTGAAACGATATCCAGAGGACTGTCAATCAGTTTAATATCCATACGGACATACATCGGAAAAAATCTGATTCGTCAAACTTCGTTAGGCAGTTCCCAAATAATTCCCTGCACGAATTCCTTTCAGTGTGACAACTACATTTACCACCTATTCTGTAAACGCCCCCTTGAAGCGCTTCCCCTGCGAATCAATGAGGCGAGACAGATGACAGCGCAATGGTTGTCAAACATTTTGCAGAATTCGTCCGATACGACCTTGAAAAGTAAAGGATTCGGTTACTCTTAATCTGGATGGTGTCATCAAGTCTCCGCCTCCTTTAAGTACCAAATTGAGATTCGTCACCTGTGGTGGTCTCCGAACGGAATTGTGGATTTCTTGCGGTAAAAGAAAAAGTTGTCTTTGTGAAAGCCGTAAAAGACGATAGGGAAGAAGAGTTATAGCGCCATTCAACTTTAACTTGCATATTGGGAGGGGGGGGGGAATGATCAGATTCACTCATTGGTCGGTTTACCCCTTCTTACAGCAGCCCAGTGCCTTTAATAGCATTCTAGATGGAGCCTAGACTCCATCTAGATACTTAGCTGCAAATACAAGCCTCTTGGTTCTGTCACAAACCGAAGATGGTTCCTCGGCTTCCCAGCCAGTAGCTTTGTCTCGGCGCTCCTTCTTGGTTTTCCTCAGTTTTATGGATATTATCGCGGCAATATGTTATGACACGTGGATGTCGCTAGCTGATACAGCCTGCCCACATTAGATTACGCAGTTACGTCACAAGGATTCGACAGCAAATAACAACGAAAGTTGATATGGCGTCGATCAGTAACTCAGAAACGTAAATAAAATCCACTAACTGATAAGAATTACTGTTGTGATAACCTAGACGGATAAGCGGACTAACATTATCGGTGACAAACATGAATTTCTCACAGCAACTAACCTAACTTCATGTCTTGAGAATATAACAGTTTCTTAGCTACAAAGAAACAACACGCCATTTATATATGGACGCCCACTACCATACCAGCAACGCCCATCTATGATTCCTACCCGAAACAAGTGCATCCAGAACACATGATCACTTAAGATCCGTTTTAATATTATCGCCCATGTAATTAATCTCCAATTGATCACATATGTTTAATTCTTTAGTTCAAAATATCGTACCATTGTGTTGTTGCGCTATATGACGCCGTGTAGGTACCGACGCTGGTTGGAAACTGTCGTCTCCCGCCTTACAACAGAACCTTGACACAGACAATACTGCCTTTGTCCAAATCTCTCTTCTATCTCTCCTCATAAGCCTCTTCTTTTTTCACAAAATTTCTGGCCAAGACTTCCACACACACATAATCCTTCAATTGATAAGTTTCTAAATATTACAGCCCTAAAGGGATAACATTAATTAAGATTTTCACTGCACATGCACAGCATGAATTTGCAAATTTCGTCACAGGCACACGGATAACTGTTACAGACGAAGCACGATTCTTAATGCCGACCGAACCGAAGGTAGCTCCACACCGTTCAACTGCTTCATAACGACAACTGCCATCTGGCGTAACCATCATCAACTAATCCTTTACTCAGGCACTCACAAACTAAATCTAAACTAAACTCCGTGGCCTTAGTCCGCACGCGAACTATACCGACAGAGCGGCCGCCGCCGGTCGGCGAAGTTAGTGCCAACTTTTGCGGATAGAGGGGTGTCACGTGGTCA
>Ga0131853_10018791_pt1 | contig 12577 bp, 7 predicted proteins | sample TergutLab28metaG_FD_92764 | JGI IMG/M metagenome (GOLD analysis project Ga0131853, IMG submission 92764) | Labiotermes labralis P1 segment gut microbial communities from Petit-Saut dam, French Guiana - Lab288 P1 (version 2) (version 2) | ecosystem: Host-associated > Arthropoda: Insects >...
TGGAATTAACCTTGAGAGCAGGATGTTGGATAAAATTTTGTAAGTGGTTGGCAAAAGTGATATGCCCCTATAATTATTACAATCTGTTTTATCCCCCTTCTTATGAATAGGTACTATGATTGATTCCTTTGACTCTTCAGGCAGACTGCATATCTCCATTACAAAGATCAAATGATTATTGATGGTTACAGAAATAATCACAGTAAAACAGTGCCCAAACCACAAAATTGACAAAATATAGTATGGCCAAACTGTGAAGTGTCTGAATTTTAAAGCCACAAGTACATAGAATAATTGCTGTGCATTAAATAGGGTGGCAAAGTACAATGTGGGGGAAATTCTTTCACCTTATGGGGGTAGTGGTAGGACAACTAATAGCATTATTGGGGTACACTGGATTTAACAGATCAGTCCCAAATGTGGGCCAAAAAAAAAAAAGTGAAACTTATTCAATAAGTCTGATGAAGCACAACATAACTGTGAACTGCTTAACTTACCGACCAAATGTGTATTCACTTTCTGCCCGGAAAAAATAAACATGATTCTTGAACTGGAGTTTGAAGACATATTCTTTGTGTATTGCATCTTGTTCTGAGGGAGAACTGACTGTATATCCCAAGAGAGGTAAGCTTGCTAACGGGAAGTCATCCTGCAGGTAGCAATTCAGAAAAATGATCTGAGACTGCAAAATGTTATATAACAATACATTTACATGACAAAATAATGGGTATCCATGCTTTTAAATTTTGTTCTATGTACAAAGGTTAGGTACCCATAGTTTTTAATTATGTTACATGTAAAAAGATTTTGTTAAAAAGTACTCTGTTTACACAAATATAACAGTGTTCCCCAAATAAGAAGCTCCTGGGTACAAAGTTTTCCAATGGAAGTAGTTGGATCATTGAAATCCTCCCATACTTCCGATAATAATAGTGTACAATTTTCACACATATGAAGTTCTTATGTAAGAAGTTTTCCTGTTTTAGTTTATTTTTTCACATTTTATACAAAATGCTCCCATTACTACACTTAAAGTGACTCATGAGTCATATTTTTAGGTGGTCCATTATTGTTTTTAGGCATAGGGTAACTGTATATTGAAGTTGCAATGACAATACACACTTTTGATCTTCGTAAATTATATATGAAATAATTTCTTGGAATCAAAACACAAAGATGAATAATTTTTAGATATCCCTGTTAATAAATGTTCCTCTTTAAGACGTTATTTCTCAATGGTCAGCTGAAAAAACTTCTTATGCAAGAAAAACTGTATAAATTTACAGGATATCCACAGTATCCAGACAGCTGCAAAAAGATAATGCTCATTGTTGAACAGAAAAAGGAAGAAGAAAAAGAAAGAGAAAAGCTCCTAATATGTCTGTGTAAAAAAGTAAAGATTTATGTATAAACATCATATAAAATTATTGTAGCAAAATTACACATATCAATTTCTAATTTATAGTGCAAAAAGCTAAAGTTATATATAAAAGTATTAATACAGTCAACTGTCAGGTATGGGATGGAAAAGTCCATAATGTTTAAACTTCACAAACCAAGCATCATGTTCCTTACTTGTCACTGAATTCAAAGAATATCTTTTTAAATAATATTTTTTTGAATGATATGTATTCCATGACATATTCACAACTTCATACAATTTTACATAGCCACTCCACTCTCATACTATGAAACTTCCTGTGTAAGAAAACTGTATCCATCTTACCTGGAAGGTTTTGTAGAAGAATAAACAGAAATTTGTGAAAACAACCCACAATTTCTGCCAGCCATTGCTGTTTTTGAATTTTCGCAACAGGTAACCACTCAGTTGATTCTGAAAATACAACATTTAATACAGTCAAAACCACTAGCCCTGCCCTTGCATTATTTATAACACCATATGCTATACTCAAAAGGAAATAAACAGTTTTTCAGTCAAGCCCAAATATTTTAATACAGCTACATGTTTCAGCTAAACACAAGCCATCTTCAGGCCATAAAGTAATTTAGAAAGGCACTGTACAACATGAATAATTAACCTTTAAACATCCTGCAGCTGTATATACCAGATGGTTCAATGGAAAAACGGAATTATTTGTTCACAGGGCATTTATTGCAAACACTGAAATAATTATATTATTACTGTTCAACATAGTCCCCTTCTACTCCAATGCACTTACGCCAGCACTTGACAAGCGCGTAGATTCCGCGGGAAAAAAATTCTTTTGGACGCGTGCGCAGCCACTCAGGCACCGCCGACCGAACCTCATCGCCATCTCGTCTCCACAATAGAGACACCGTTCTTGAACTTCTCAGTCCATTCATACACTTGTGTACGACTCATACACCTGTCACCATACTGAATTCTCATCCGATGATGAATCTCTATAGGTTTCACGCCTTCGCTAAACAAAAAAATCTCACAACACTTCGCTGCTCTTGCTTAGTGCACTGTTGCAAGGGCACCGTCATCTTGTCGAACTGTTTCCCAGGTTCCTATGCGTGCCAACGCCATCTATTGGTAGCTCAAGGTCACCGCCTTCACATACCCTACACACAATAATATTGGTCGTACACGCGATTTTTAATACAACTTTTCCGGTTTTCCACTGAACGGCCCTTGTACAAACACATGTAAAAAAAGTCCCTACAAATTCATATTAGACATTTAGGAAACAAGGAAATTTGCTACATTTTTAAGACACGCTGCATAATCTCTGTTTTATTTTCCATAAAATATTGTTCAAGTCATAATATTATCTTTTTTAAGTTTGACTAATGTATTCATAACCCACGCACCAAAATTTAAATACCAACCCAACCATTTAAATGTTAGGCAGAATATCAAATAAAACCAAGCATGAGCTCCATGTTGCAGAGCACATAAGATATTACACTAAATGGCCTGAGGTAGCTGTATGTCTCATTAATGATCTGACACTTAAAATTAGTTTAAAAAATCAAAGCTTTTATTCCTATAAACACCACAGCATAAAACCATGTTGCCAAAAATCCACACTGTCTCAGTGTAAGAGGTTTGATTTATTCAATTAATCTTAACCCCCTCAACTCCCTAAGACACACATACTGGCACAAAATTTGCTACACTGACAATTTTGCTTTCCTTTCTCACTTTTCTTCCTTTAGCCTAAACTTCTTACTTTATGAGGAAAGATCATGGCATCATCATGCCCCCATTCATGTCCCCACCTCAAATACATTTAAACATTTCAATGAAATGGCAAATTTTCACAAATCTTGGCAATGACATGGTGCCACCACAGGGCATCCCACACACTGCTTGACTAAACACGAAGTTAACAGTAGCTTCGCCCACTTTACCTACCTCTACCTGAACTAGTAAAAAGTGCCATTCTGTCATTTGTCATAACCATCCACCTTCATTATTCAGTAGATCAGTGTGTTGTTTTAATTTCCTGCCACCAATAATACCAAAATGTCAGCCGTGTGAATTTTTTATTTGGAAACAACACCAACATTGCACACATGGGACATGAAATTTTCTGTGGTAAGAGATCAGAGAATAAGCAATTTTCTTTCAGGTTCTTTTCCCTAAAATGTAAAAGAACAATATGCAGACTATGCAAAATTACAATTTCTGTTTTGGTTAAATAGTGGTAACTAACAAACCAATGAAACCAGACATGCTAAGATTTGCTTACAGATCACAAATTCTGAAAGAAACTTTTTTTAATAATAATTACAAAAATTTACAATGCTAAACCTCAGCTTATATTTGACTAATTTTTATGAAGGTGGAATCTGTACCAATAAGAATTACAGACAAAAATAGATCACTATTAATCATCAATTTATAGAAGTTTGCTAGCTTCACTTACTTTGAGGCTCGCAAATATGCATCGTAAGTTCTTCCTATAACTTCATGTTTACACTACCCTCCAACACAAGAGACGCAGTGCTCATTAAACACTGTTAGTTACACCAACTAATCATCCAGAATTCAATAGTTTACATTCATGAGGACAGCATTAAGAATGTGAATGCGTGCAAGTAGAATACCTGCAACTGTACCCTAAATACAACAGTGAACATATGCAATCAGAACATGTACAATGTACTGACTTCTACAGCTCGTAACTGATCACGCATGCTGATGCTGGTATTTCGATGCCAACACACATGTACTGTAGTGTTACTGCGCTGGGTGGCTCCTGCTGATTTCTCCCGTCCTGGTCCATTGGTATCATTATTACTATCACCACCACAAGCATCCATCACCTCATCTGATGAACCTGCAAGAAGTGCAGTCTTACAAACTGATAAACCTAGACTCAACTTAACAAATGTATGATTTTAGCAGCATTTCTGGATGTTTGATTATTTTACAACAATATTCATATTCTTGTATCATGTTTGTGTTGACAATCAATTCACAGTTTCACAGTCTTCCAAGTGACCAAATCCAAAGGCTCACTTAGATTTCTTCACGATTCAGATCTGATTTATCAGAAGATGAGCAGACTCCAATTAAATGTGTTATGACCTTCATTATTTAGAATTAAACTGATGACATAAAACAGAGGAATTTATTTTAAATTTAAAAGACAATTTAAAAAATTTGGAATACTATGCAGTGCACTGTAATGTGTCGCACAATCTTCCATCAAGGTATTAGCAGGTATCCCACGTACCCCTTTTGAGACAAAGAGTTTTGGCTAACAGTTAAAATTATGACTTGGCTAACAGTTAAAAGTATGAAATTATATTTTATAGTGGACTTAAAAAAAAATTGTGATGTACCCGGAAGGTTCAACTTTGCTAAACCTGAAGTGTCCCACTAAATATGGTCCTGGGAAGGTGAAGCAGCAGCAACCGACTTTAACGGACATTTTGAAGTGAACTAGACTGCATTTTTAAGAGAATATGGTATTACTTTAATGTATTTAATTTCAACAACTCCATAAAATTTAATTGCCTTGACTATGCATTGAATTAAAGTGGTCCCTTCAGAAATGCAAACTCCAGGTTTCACTGCACTTACTGCACGACTTCAGACTGAGGTACTGAAGCTTGTTATCTCCCTTCTCTCTGGCAGTTTGGATGGTAGCTGTAAGATCTTCCATCCACTTGTCTTTCTCCTCTTGGCTGCTTGCTGCCACAGTAAGTGCTCTGTCACAATCACCATTACCACAGCACATAAATAACCAAGGAAGATACCAGATTTTAATTATAGCTACTAAAACATCTCAATATTCCCCTTTTATTAGAATGTGCACACAACATAATCAGCTGTATGAATTTTACTGAACCTACAGAGTACTTACAACGTCTGTGTGAAAATTAAAAGGAATGAGTTAACCAAACGAGAGTGAAAGTAAATGGAGTGGATACTAAACAAGTGTCACTATCAATAACTCCTGATAGCTGAATTCCTCCTGCACAAGATGCCATTTTGTCTCAGTTATGACAGAAATGCTTCTTTGTGCTATGTTTAAATTACACATCATGGTTTAAAATGGCTAATGGGGGAGACAACACTCAATCTTCATATTCTATGCAATAAACAGACAATGAAATACACAAGTGCAAAAAACTAATTACCTAGGTGACACTCTCAACAACTTAAACATCTAACTGGTTTATTTACATTACAGAAGCAAAACATTCCATGGAAGATGATGCAAAATACATAATAAGAAATCACCTGCTTACATTCATAATTAAATTTTTACATACACAGCAACTGGATATGTAAAATTTCAAATAAACTTTGTAAATTACAGATGGTCATTAATGTTAAGGTGCAGAACTGAGGAGAACTGTTGCCAGATCACTCACACACTGTAACATCTCTCAAAACTCATATTACATGAATCCTTCATTAAGCACTAGTGTTCAGTAGTTTCCTACAGTTTGCATTTATCAAGAGCTCTTGGGTAGCTAATATTTTCTTTGGTAGTTAAGAAATTCCCTTCCTTTTATGGAATGTTACCATAGTGGTAAATGGGTGTGATGCTCTGGCTGGCAACCCTGGGGACCAGACCCATATATATGGTCAGCGGAGAAGTATATTACTTACACTATCACTGACATTGGAAGGAAAGAGTATGTAGAACATGTACCCTCCATACCTATAGAGCTTTCGGTCCAAATGTGACTTATGTACTTCTACACACAAGAGATGGCAACACTGGTCTGAGAAGAATGTGCGTGTGTAAAAGTGTAAATTAACATAGCCTGCAGACTATGAATGGTCATCAAACTACATCAACCTATGCATATTGTCGACAATGTGTTGAGGTTCATTACAATGTTCACAACAGCCCGCCAGCAAGACCTTATTTTGAGCCAAATGACTCTATCCTTTCAATTCTTTCAATAAAATACTTCTTAATAACATCATCCACCTAAGCCTCGGTCTGCAAAGTGGCCTCTACCTTCAGGTTTCCTGACTAAAACATACACAAATTTCTCATATCTCCAATGTATGCTACATGTCCTGCCCATCTCATCCACCTCAAACTCATGAGCATGATACTACAAAGAATACAAATCATGAAGCCCCCATGCAATTTTATCCATTCTGCTGTAACTCTCCCCTGCTCAGGTACAAATACCTGGGTCATCATCTTGTTCTCAAACATCATCAGTCCATAGTCTTCCTTTAGTATATGAGATGAAGTTTAAAACATATACAAAACAGTAAACTACAATTCACATACAAGGAATGTGATGAGGGTACATGGTGATAGTCACTGCTGAAATTTTGGGCACTGTCATATCCTCAAGCTAAAAACACCCACAGTAGCAGGGGCTGGATGTGCCACAATTTTCAGGTGACACAGGGAAAGAGAGATTCTATTAGTAGGAGTATCTCAATCCCTTGTCCCTTGGTAAGGGATTGAGACTGCTTTCTGAATCTATGATCCAGAGATTGACACTAGTCCTTTCTCGTATCTTGACATGACAGAAACTACTGACATCTAAAAACTGACTGCAAAGCATGCAAATACATGCCCCTTACACTTAAATGCATAGCATCACTACCTGTTCCCACCATAAATGGTGAAGCAATAGTTTGCTCCAGTCTTATTGTCTGGGGTCTCTTCCACCATAACACCTCTCAGAGGCAGCTGACCATGAACTTTGAACTGTGGGCTTGGTTGAACAGTGCGGTTAGTATACAGCAAGAGGTCTGAAAACTGTCAATACAACATAAAATACAGAAATTAGAAGCAAAAACAAAAGAGCATGCATAGCAGCACATGTTATTAGTACATTTATGGTACAGCAACAGCTGCAAACTAATGTGTATAAATGCACCTTAATAATACAATTCCAAGCAAGCACAACAGACAAGATGAGTGTAAAACAGTTTCTGAAAACAGAAGAATTATGGCCAGTGAACTGCAATGTAAGTTGAGTCTGGCACATGGAGTGGTTGTCAGTATTACTGAGGGTCTAGAATTCCAGAAGGCATGTGCATGATGGGTGCTGAAAACTTTATCAGAAGACCACAAGGTGCACAGGATGCCTTGTGTCATTTCATTCCTGCAATAATATGCTGTTAGTTGCCACAAATTTCTGCAGCACACTGTCACTGGAGATGAGACATGGGTCCATCATCATGCCCTAGAGACAAAATGTTCAAGCATGGAGTGGAAACATCCTGAGTCCCCAAGAATGAACAAGTTCAGTGTTCACTAAGAGAATAAAACCAACTGGTGCAAGCACTCATAGCTTTTATTCTCATAGTGAAGCATCTGCACACATGGTCATGAAATATTTAAAATCAAAAAAGCTCATGTTGTGAAGCCTGCTAGCAAAGTGATGACCACTAAGTTACAGGCCAAAAAAGTATGCTGTTGGTACCATCAAAGCCTTTCATTTACCAAGAGATGCACTTTGTATCAGCCTTATAAATCATTAAAATTTACATTAAAACTTATATTAAAACTGCTGCTACATGTTTCGGTCTACGAGTACGCAGAGTATGGAGTATGCGGTGGTGTGGGAGCATGTTATATCAAGTAGTGTGTGTGCTGTGTAGAGTCTCTCTCACTGCACAGCAAACAGCACACACACCTCCATGGACTTGATATAACATGCTGCCACACCACCGCGTACTCCATAACAACATATTGTTAATGACTGTTTCATAAATGTGACTTTAGCTAGGCTCAAGTGTAAGCTCCCTGATGTTGGTCATAGACTGAAACTGGTAGCAGCAGTTTTAATATAAGTTTTAATGTAAATTTTAATGATTTATAAGTCTGATACAAAGTGCATCTGGTGGTAAATGAAAGACTTTGATGGTATCACAATGCACAGTGCAACCATAAAAAATAAATAAAAAATTAAAGAATAAAAAAAAATAACAATTATGTTGTTGGTAGACTCCAAGCAACACGCAGCAACATTCAATGCAGGCACATACTGTATGATACTGGAACTATTAAGAACTGGCATCACGCAAAAATGCCCTGGGCTGCTGACAAAAAGTATTTTGTTTCTGCATGACAATGATTGGCCACAAAGTGCCAATGTGACTCGACAACTCCTGCAGTACTTCTGGTGGGAAATCTTGGAACATCCAGTGTACAGTCCTGATCTGGCACCAGGCAACTATCATATCTTTCCTGCTCTAAAGGATCACCTTGGTGGCCACAAATTTCAAAATGATGATGACACAAAGATAGCTGTAATTGTACAACACAGACTGCTTTCAAGAGGGAACTGAAAGGCTAGTTCCACAATATTCCAGATGCCTCACAGTGGTGGGGACTATGTTGACAAGTCAAATGGCAGTCACAAAACTGTATGCATATTGTTTTTATTAGAGTTATAAATAAATAGTTCAGAATATATACAACCTGTAAACTTATTTTTAGACTGCCGCTTGTACATGATCCTACTACCTGCAAGAATCACTGGGTACTGCAATGGCAGGATCTCATGAAGTACAGAAATATGTACAAGGGATGATTACAAAATGTACATACAAAAATGGTAATGTTCCAATAATTATTTTGTATTAGTGGACAAAATCATTCAACCATACACTGATACAAGTGGTTAAGATATGACTGTACTGAATGTATATGCAGTATTTAGTGGCAAACAAGATTATGGCCACTGTTGCTGTGTTGTTGGGGGGAGTCAAACCCCTGTCTCTCTATACACTGTTTGTGTCTATTGGAAAATTCTGCTGAAACTCTTCCCACTAGACAGCAACACCACTTACTGCATACTGTTACTCTGTCAAGTTTGGTATCTCAGTATAAATGTAACTGTTTTTTCAGAAGTTCCAAAGTTATTGAGAACATGTATTTTTGGCAAAGTTTGTTGTCAGGCTTTCCCATTAAGATTATCACAGGCTTTATTGTAGTGCTACATGATTACACATTTCAACTTACCAGGAAGAACATGCGTTGTTGATAGCCTTTACGGGAATGCTTCAGAAGGCACCCCTGTCGCACAAACTCTCTGTCAGGCTGCACCAGACTGTCAAAACCATTTAGATCACGCTGTAGCTCACAAAGTGCTACGAAGTTCTCCTGTCATACAATGAAAATAACCATCACGTTATTACACAGTAATTACACTTTAAGTACTAACAATATGAAATCACATACATACCAAGCAACCAACCAACCTAAATAATTTTAAATGCTTTTCCTTCCCTTATATAATCCTACCTTCCCCTTTTTTTTTTTTTTTTGGCCTATGACCTCTCACCATACAATCAACTATGATTTCTGTTGTAAAAAGTTTGATGAGAAAACAGCTTCCAATATCAATACCTTGCAACGATTAGTTCAACATGCATTACCTTGTTAACACTTACTCTGTTTGGGGGGAGGTCCCATCCTCCACATGAACGACAATTCATGGACAGAGAATGTTAACACTTAACCCTTTAGCACATTATGGTTACCATACACATACACAGGTGTTTCAACACTCAGACATCGGCATTTTGTATGAACAGTGGATTTTTTAGTTTTATATGATTCTCAAGACACATTATTTCCCTGAACAGCATTAACACAGGTCTTTAGAATGGAAACACACATTTTTCTGGAAGATAACTGGACCGTACACATTATTCGCATGAATTTCAGGCATTAAACGGTTTATAGGATATCCATGCAGTTCAACAGGAATATCATGCACCTTCATGATATAACTAATCCAAAATACAAAAGATGGTAAAGATGAATGGGATATCCCAGACGGTACGAATGCAGCAATGAAAAGTTAAAAAATTAAAACAAACAAACAAACAAAAGACATGAAAGAAGAACACATTTCAATGACTGGTATCAAGATGTGTTCAAAGTTTAGCCTCTGAAGTAATTTTCCCTCACCACACACTATACACCAGAGGTACTTAAATTACCTGTTTGAAAATCCCTTTCAATGACAATAATACTGTAATGTTAACTCCCACATGATCACAGCCTGAAAAATAAATGCCAAAACTAGAGCCTGTTTTGACAATACTCTTGGTATCCAATTGTTTTTTATATTAATCTTTGTGAGGAGTTACTAATCCTTTACAAATAAACAGTAACCCTCACATAACCTCAGCATAAAACACAAACAAAATTAACATATAAAAGGTACACTAATAAGTTAACAACCTCTTTACACTGGTATATTTGTGGCAAAACAATGAATACTATAAACTTCATAAGTCTCTTTCTTTCATCACCCGTAATTTGCATAGAATAGCAGCAAACATTACCCTTCTTATGTGCACATACAATTTTCTTAACTGCTATTCTACATACATTATATGTAGGCAGAGATACCACATATTCCATATGATGAATTTACTGGTACAGCAGAATTAATTTGGGAGGGGGGGTCACAAATTTATGATTTTAATACAAATTACTCACAACATTATACACAAGCAGCATAATCAATGTCACCTCTCAACAGAAATCCACAGCATATTAAGAACTACAGATTCATTTACTGTGTTCTTACATGTCACATATTACTAAATTTGTAATGGACACATCACATAATTCATACACCATGTTGTGAAATGAAAAACAATATACACAAACATGTATATTTCACATATTTCATTCTTGCACACAACAGATACAAAAATGTCATGTTATCTGAACAGTAGCAGGAACACAGTGCATGTAACAAAATCTGGCAAGAATTATTTTTGTTACCTTATTCTTGTTCCCACTGTAATGTGGGCTAAACTCAGTACTTTTTATGTTATATACTGCATCATGTGCAACGTAACCCAGCGGTCGTACAGATGTGACAGAAGAGATTACAGCATATGTCAATGATTTACTTTATTATTTTAAAAGTGTTACTAAAAATATGTTCCAGAATGTAAAAAATTTATTAAATGCATAAATAATTTAAAATGAAGAAATACTGTTCCTTTACGAATCAAACCTAGGGCCTACCAAGTTTCTTTATAGAAAACGCTTCATCATGGACACGTAAACTAGACTTAGAAATTACCCATGACAATCCATTTTCAAAAATTCTCAATGAAAACACACATCCAAATTTTTTATTATAAAGTTTCTGGGAAGACATTCTTTCTACAGCTCTAACAAGAGGATATCCTCCTTCTTCCTCCGTCTAGACGTTATAACCTCCAATCTGAATGTGGCCAAGAAAGACTAATTAATCAAAATACACCTTACTTGAAACTGTTACCCAAATCTCAATCTTGGCTGAGAAGAATGACAATTCTGAATGAGTTTTCTTCATTGCTTTTCTAGGATTGTCTAAGAAAATGTAAAGACAATATCTTAAAATAGACCATAAATTCATCTTCCAAAACCTTGCTTATGTACTGAACACTATGCTCTGTCTACATAAAAAAGTTATTACAAGCTCAAAAATAAATCATCATTGTAGCGAAAGGAAAATACAGTGCAGAGTTTTTTTTATTACTGAAATGAGCATTCCAGAGTGGGCAACAGGACTGATCACTATGCAGCAATAATATTGTACGCTCTATGATAAGCAGTCCATTGACAACTTGACAACAGACACTCCTTGTATTACGTCAGTAACTATGTGCCCATCAAAACAAGTGTTGGCATAATACTGACAAGCTAATCCACATCTTCTTTTGCCATTTTTCTTAGTTTGTTAACCCTTAGCCGCCGAACAACATATATATATATATATGTTGCGCTGTGAGGTCTTTAAAGAGCCGAACAACATATATATATATATATATATATGTCGCAACCAGTGTGACGAATTTTGGAGCAATTTTGTTCACTCCTAATATGCACACTGCGGGGTTCTGCTTTGCTGTGGGCTCTTGAAGATCAGGCCTGTGTTGTGTAGCCACAGTGCCCCCCCCCCCCCTTGCCCTCTCAAACCCTCCGAAGAGCCCCTCTTTTATACGTCAACACATACCAGCTGCGCATTTATTGCAGCTGACTAACACGGTTCCAGACACAGCACGTCTTGTTTATGGCTCGAAAAGGAGTTCAGAGAGGCTTGAATATCAATATCGGCCTATGAAACAAGCAGGAACTGTTGACCAGAAAGTTTTCAGTGGCGTACTGTAACGCATATTCTCAGACAA
>Ga0131853_10018793_pt1 | contig 12577 bp, 14 predicted proteins | sample TergutLab28metaG_FD_92764 | JGI IMG/M metagenome (GOLD analysis project Ga0131853, IMG submission 92764) | Labiotermes labralis P1 segment gut microbial communities from Petit-Saut dam, French Guiana - Lab288 P1 (version 2) (version 2) | ecosystem: Host-associated > Arthropoda: Insects >...
AAAAAGGAATCATTTATCGGTTTATTGAGTTCGTAGACCTTTGCATTATTTTCAGTGGTACAGTTCGTATAACGAATCTTAATATCGTTTGCAGCTGCGACGCCGTTACCGCCTTGTCGTGCCTTCCATGATCCGGAATCGACATAGTTTTCAGCATCTGGTTTCCCAATCTTCCTGGCGAAATCTATTAAGAAATTCCGCCATTTTTCAGACTGTTCGGGCATATATATCTGTGATAGGAATTGTGCCTTCAACGTGTTGTTGGGGCAACACCAACATCCGACGCGATCGTATCCCATGCGATATGCATCATTGAAATCGAGATCTTCGCTCAGAATGTATAGCCATATTTCTATGTCCCTCCAGAGGAAGACGGGTGAGGCCACTTTCTGTCTGTGTATCTTCAATGACTCAGCGTCGTCTTCGACGCGACGGTATTTACTTCTTGTGACGGATTCACATTTTCGTATACCGTAAAATGTTAAAATCTCTTTATCTGGGTATATGCTGTTGAGGACTCTTGTTATCGGTCCGGTTTTGAACATGTTGCAGCACCAGCGTATCATTCGCCCGGGCGGACCGATATCCTCACAGACCTTATAGAAATCCTGTTCTTTGTTTATCGCGGTCTTGAATATCGCTAACGGGTTATTCTCCCTGTATCTCTGAGCGTATTCTATGGTAGACGGAAATTCAAGAGTGGTGTTACCGAAAACGTGCACTAAGCTGGGATTACCGAGTGCACGTATTGTCAGATCGGCGGTTACAGTAGAATCCTTTCCCCCCGAGAATGATGTGACGATGCACTCTTGCGAGTAGTTTTTGGATGTTTCTTCTATGAAACAGAATGCTTCATGACAGATATAATCTAGTCTCGTCTTGTTCGCTTTGATAAATCGCTGAATGTTTTCATTGAAGAAAGTATAGGTGTTTCGTTCTTTATAGAGCTCCATTTCTTCGCTTATTTTTTGTGGCGATTTTTTTCTATAGGAATCTGTTATCAACGGAGTGGATTTACCATCGATGAAGTATCGATTTTTAGATGCCCATACGCTTTTATTCAGATATTCAAGTGGTTTTCCCGATAATATCTCAATCAGTAATCTTTCTTCGGGGAATACTGGGCGCATATCGACGGAGACAAATGAGGTGTTCCCATTACAGAGTGGACAAATGTTTCTATCTATGCTGCCCACTGCCTTTATGATTGGGATGTTGCAGTCGGCACACCAGAAAATTTCTATTGTCGCTTCTCCGGAGGAGACGTCACCGCAGTATTTGCAACCGTTACTGTCTGTTTGCTGACCGCAAATTTCACACTGCGTAGACACACCTCCTGCTAGCTTTCGCTAAGCTAACTTTATTCAAAAGGTTTCCCATTAGTTGAATTTTATGATATGAAAAAAATTTGAGAATGGATCCCGTTACCGATGATTATCCAATTTTGCCGTCTTCAGCCAATCATTTATGCAATCCTCGTACATGCCTTCACTCATATCTCCTGTCTCCACCAGAGCATCTATCACGTCAATCAGTTCACCGATGTGAACATCTTCGGTGGTCTCTCCTCTGACGGTCACATTGAACGTATCTGAACCTCGGTCATACTCCACTTTCACGATACCGCGGTAAACGAATCCGTTCACCTGAAACGAGAGACCTTTGTCATCCTCCGAAGCCTTGAACTTCTGAGATCCCCATGACATCACGACCATGGGCCTCATTTTGAATACGGAAAGAATGTATTCGGCCATTTTCATGACCGGTCACCTCCCGCTGCGGCCAGTTCCTTTATCGCCAGAGTGAGATGGATTATCGCAGGCGAACTCTGTCCCGAACCGAGGACCGCGGCAGCCTTCTCTATCTCCTTCATCGCTTTCATCTTCCAGGGATCCCTTTTGACCTCGTCCGGGAACGAGTAGCCGATGAATATCGACTCCTCCGTGATCCTCTCTATTCTCATTATCTCGGCTATCGCCGGTACGGCGGACATTCCCTGCGGTTTCAGATAATATGTGATCCTCTTCCTCTTGGAATTGGGCGTATGGGCGATTATCGAACCGATGCTTCCCTTCTTGGAAAGTTTCTTCAGTTCTAGCGAGACGTGACCGCGTGTTATGCCCAAAGCGGCGGCGATGCCGTCCTGCGTGGTATCAAACGGCATGCTGAATTCATTCGGGCGCCTGTTCGAATATCTGTTGAGATGCAGTATGACTGCATCCTGCACCGTTATCGAGGACATCATTGATCACCTCCTGCGACGGCCGTCATGCTTTCGTAATCGTTCATGCGGAGGATGAACCTTATGTGGTCTGTGAGCAACCAAACTCCCATCGCTTTTTCAAGCTCCATGAGTGCGTATTCGGCACCTTTAATCTCCTTGAATGACTGCCATTTATCCAATATCTTTGACATTGCTGGCACCTCACAGAACGAGTCTCAGTTTCTTAAGCCATTGATCGGCTTCATCCGCTTTCGGGAACAACGATTCCATTGTTCTGAAGTCCGTTCCGTGACGCTCACCGAACGGATCGAATCCTTTCTTCAGGTGCAGGAGCTCGTGGTAGAGCACATAGTCGGGAACGAACTCGGGTATCTTGTCCGAGTCCAATGCCGACGATATTGTGATGACTTTCATCAGCACCGACGCATGGCCAATGCTCTTCACATTCGGTCTTTTGGTCCACGAGATTACGACATCTTTGTCATATTTCACGAGTCCCATTTCAACGAGCCGCTTATACGATTCGTTGAGATCTATGTGCTCGCCTATCGCAGACCTTGTCAGGTTCTTTGACCTGTCCAGGAAGATCTTCTGCTTCGACTTCACGAATTCATCGGATGTGATCCAATCGTGCATCTCCTTCGGGTATTCATCCATCCTCGTTCCGGAGAGCCTTGAGAATATCATCTCGGCCAATCCTTTCACTGCCTCTGACGGAGCATCCTTCATGTAATCGGAGATCTCGAATTCTATCCATCCGCAACTTCTGCGCCACTTCACCTTGAATTCTTTGAACTCCGTTGCCTCTGCGCTTACGCTGTCGTATCCGTATCCTTTGCCTACGCTCTGGAACACGCTGCTGAGTGTCTCGCTCATTCTCAAGCCTCCTTGTAGAATACTGTGAGTTCGTTCCAGTCGATTATGTCGATGTTCACATCATCGAATTCGTTCCCGACCTCATCTATCGTCTCAGCTGCGAACCAGAAGAATTCTGCGAGCTGTTCTGCGGTCAGATTGCCGTTGTTGCTCATTGCCTTCACGTACTCATGCAGGACCCAGTTGTCCCTGATGCACGTGTACACTTTCTGTGTCTCACTGTTTGAGCATACATGACATCCGATCTGAATACCATGTATGCTGTGCGTTCGTCCTTCGTTGCTTGTGTCACTCATTTTTTCTTCCACCTGAGGGCTTGCCCTCGGGAACGGCCATCCGAGGAGGCCTTACGGCGGTTTGAGGTCCAAAAAGAACAACAACAAAAACAGACCCAAACCGGCGATATGCCGCCTCCGAGGATAGTGTGAGGGGGCAAGCCCGTGAAGAAAAATGAGGGTGCAATGAATGGACACGCAGTGCAGGGATTCAGAATATTGTGAGCTGAAATACAGCAGCATTACACCGTCATCAATTGTCCTGAACTTCGATCATGTCCACGTTGTACTTGAATATCTCGGGATCGATCGGCTTTCCCTTTTTATAGAAAACCAGGGTCTTTGCGGAGTATGCCGTATTTGGTGCACTGTATATGATAAGGCAGTCTACATTGTAATTATCGAAATCATCTTTTCTAACGAGATTGACTACATCATTCCAATCGGTGATCCAGAACATGTTCTCATTCTGTATCGAATAAAACGAAATGTAGGTCGGCCTTTCCGACAGTCCATATTTCTTCATTACATAATCAAGGTCTTTCTCTTTTGCGTGTTTTAAACAACTTTTAATCCTTTTTCTTAATTCGCGTTTATTATGCGTATGCACTTTGCAAGGGATACCCGTCTTTTCAGTCAGCGTTTCATCAAGTTTTCCTACAGATCTGCCCGAATAAACCTCTATGACGTATTTTCCGCCACAGTCTATCCAATCTGGAGTTTTCGCCTCAGTTGTTTCTTCTATTTTACCATCAAAACAAAGATTGAAGATCTTGATGGCTTGTTTTTCACATTGTTCACCTATCACTTTGGCTACATGTCCTTCCCACGTTATCGCATCTTCACTCTTAGGGTAGAAACCCGTATTTTTGACATCTTCTCCCGTAAATTCGTCTGGAGATTTTTTACTCGTCATGACGGATTCTTCCTGATTACTTGTTTATCTTTATCCTATCGATGTTCTTTTCGCGCTCAAGTATGAATACGGGCTTCTTGTCTTCGGTCACATCTTTGAAGAACGAAGACGGTTTGCTGTTGGGATAACCGTAGTTCTTGGGGTTGAAGGCATTTTCTCTCTTATACAATTCATTCATGAATGTTGCAAGATGCATCCATCCGTCAGATTCTGCATTGCTCTCAACAATATCCTTTGCAATATCCACCAATCGTCTTAACGAGATAAGAATGCTGTCGGCTATGGGTAATTGTTCTTTAGCCGCCTTTGCAACCTTCTTGACCGGTTTCTCTTTCTCCAGTTTGCTTACCGCGGGCGCCTCTTTTTTGATGTCTTTCAAAAGTACATCCATTAACAGGAATCTGTGACAAGCAACTCTGAACGAGGACGGTGTCTTTTCTTCGCCTGCACCTATGACAACATAGCCTTCATTACGGAAGCGTGTCGCCAATTTTGTAAAATCACTGTCGCTTGTTGCGAGACAGATGCAATCTGTGTTGCCTTTGTATAATATGTCCATTGCGTCTATTATCATCGCTGCATCGGAAGAGTTCTTACCGGTCGTACAGGAATATTGCTGCATAGGTTCAATGGCGAACTGCAACAACAGGTCACGCCAGCCGCTTGCTTTTGTGAAGTCCCCGTAGATTCGTCTGTATGTGACATCGCCGAATTTGTTCAATTCATCCATCAAGATCGTAAAATATTTCTGCGAAATATTTTCTGAATCGATAAGCAACGCAATTGTTCTGTTCTCTATCTCCATCGTTTGATAATAGCATGTGACCGTCTACTTAAAACTAACCATTCAATATCAACCAATCTCAACCAGTATCAACCAGTATCAACCAATCTCAACCAGTATCAGCCAATCTCAATTAGTCTCAGATTATCTGGTTTCGTAACGTCCTTTGCGAACGGTGCCGGTCCTTACGACCAGACCCTTATTCTTCAAAGATTCCAGGGACCTTGTAACGGAAGCACGTGACAGTTTTGTCTCTTTAATCAGGGAATTTATGCTTTCCCCTTTACCGTTCTTAATTGCTTCAAGGACCGATTCGTCGTTAAACTTCAGAACCGCATTTCCGTTCGTGCCGGAAGAATCCTTCTTCGCCTCACCATGACCGACGGTCGGATCGAACTCCTTCGGCCTGTAGAACGTCACCCTGAACATGGCTCCCATCTTCTCAAAGAGAGGATCCTTCAGACCGTATGATCTGCAAAGTTTGACCATCTTCTCCATCCCGGAGCCCCATCCCTCAGTGACGCCGGCCGTTCTGAACACATTCGTCAGTATGGGATTGCGGCTCATCGTCCCTCCCGCCAGCGCATCCTCCAGAGTGAGTCCGGAAGGAAGAGTGCCTTGTGATGTGACCTCAATGCGGTCACTGAAAACCGCGACCATCGTCCTGCCTTCGATCTGCATGTAACTCCTATGAGCCAGCGCGTTCGCCAGACTTTCTCTTATTGCTTCTTTGGGCATCTCATAGATATCCTCATTGGCTATCGAATCCTTCTGCAACCTGATACCGACGTTGATATGTCTGAGAACGAACGCCAGAGCTTTGTCTATCTGTTTGTAAACAGGGCCGTCGATCGTCTCCTTGTCCAGAAAGATCAGTTTCGTCGTATCCTTGAAGCTTGCACATTCTGTGACATATGAGGGATGGTTGCTCCCTACCAGTAACGAATATGCGATCGTCGGATATTCGCCGTCGGCATCTTTCTTTATCACCCGCAGGTTTACGAGATCCTTTCTGCTGAATTCCCTTTTCTTGTATTCAGTGAGATCTTCGCACAGTTTCTTTATCTTACTCTCGTCGAGATCCTCCTCATCACTTCGGGTGCCGTCGAATGTCTTGCCGCTCGTGTGCAGCTCCATCTCGCGTATCATCGCCTCCGATGCCTGTCTGTTGGCGGAGCCGACACGTATTGTCGTTGTCTCCCATTTCTTGCCCTTGACATGATACGGTCTCTTGTCGCCTTCGTGTATCCTTATCTCGATGACATTCTTCCCGTCCAGATTCCATCTGTGAAAATGAGGAACGATCTGAGGAGTGCAGAGATCTGAGACGGCACTTGTAACTCTCGCTTCAACATCGTTCATCTCCTCCCACGATAATCCCTTGATGTTGCGCTGATCGTCAACTCCTATTATCAGCTTCCCTCCGGCGCCGTTGCTGTAGGAGATGACGGTATCAACGTAACGCATACTCTCCTCGGGAAGTTCAACCTTGAACTCCATCCTCTCCCCTTCGCCTTTCCTTATCTCGTCCAAGAGGGTCATTGTATCACTCAACGGTCTCCGTATTAATCAATTATGCGTTCTTCCCCTTTACCGCATCCCGAACTGCCGCAGGTGCGCCGTAATTTGTTGGTTCTATGCTCTTTCCGTCTATCATCGCTTTGATAAGCGAGAGAACACGTTCCCCTTCCTCCGTCAATTCCAGAGTTTTGACGTTGTAACGCTTTCCGATCGTCTCTTCTATGAACCCGTCCGCTATCAGTTCCGTTGTCAGTACGCGAGGTGTGTTCGTTGATTTGCCGAGCATGTTGTACAGATCCGTCCTCTTTATTCCCGGGTTTTCCGAGACGATCGTCAGAATGTCGATCACAAATGGTCCGAATAACTTGCCGATAGGGTTTGTCACGAAACGACATAGTGCTGCCCGATTAAAAAAGTATCTGTGGTTGTTGACAGTTGACAAACGACATTGTTATATAGTATGTCACCACTCAACATACTGCGGAGAGACGCAGGGAGAGCAGATAGGGTTGCAAGATGTCACAAAGAAAACTCCGAAAACCCTGCTTCTCCGCACCCATGAATCAACAAGAGGAATGAAAATGAACAACAAGACCGAAGCGAGGGGCAGAGTGTTACGTGAAGACGCTCTGTGTACCCGATACCTTCACGAGATCCGTACGCAGGAGGTCGTTAATGGGAACACCTGAGTACGTACGCCGTACAATCCGTGAGACAGTGAACAAATTCCTCGGCCCGCTGATAAAGGCCGGCCGCAGCGAGGTCTCGATAACCGGATACAAAGAGATACTTCACCGTGACCTTTGGTTCCTTCATGAGAGCGGACTGAATTTCAATCCCGTATTGATAGGAGAGAAAGAGATAGACTTTCTGATAAAGGAACGCTGGACCGGAGCGCCGAAGTACAACCATAACAGACGGTCGATACTCTTCCGTTACCTTGCGTATCATGGTAATAACATAGGCGCGGAATATCCTTCACCGAGGAACTCGACACAGCGCAGGACGATCGGACCAGACAAGTGGCTGAGCGACGAGGAAGCGGTTGCATACTACAATGCATGTCAGAATCCTTTGGAGAAATACATAGCGCACTGTCTTCTCAAGTGGGCGTTACGTGGTCACGACATGAGAAGCATAACCGTGGATGACATCTACGTCGGTTATGTGGAGGTCGTGAACAAAGGCGGCCGCAAGGATCCCGTTTCCTTTGTCGGGGATTCCGATAAAGTCCTGGCGGACATGTTCGCATACCGCCGCAAGGTCGTTGAAGGGATACCTGACGCGCCGCGCGACATGCTGGTGTACCGGAAGGGTTCTTTCAGCCCCAAAGTGGGCGTTTTCCAGAAGACGGCCATCGATGATATCGTCCGGGAATTGGGGGAACGTGCAGGCATTGAACGGAAGGTCACGAAGCACATGCTTCGGCGGACCGGAGCACGCATGTGCTTACGGTCCGGAGCTACCGAAGATGAAGTATCTCGAATGCTGAGACATAAATCGAAAGACACGACTCGAATTTATTTGGGGTTACAGGTCGATGATCTGAAACCCATCGCAATGAGGTTCGACGAGTACTTTAACCGAAAACAGGAGGCCTTTCTGAATGGGGTCGTTTTCAGCGCAAAAAATTCTTGAGCCAGTAAAAGGAGTGGACAGGGCGAGATTTGAACTCGCGGCCTCTACCATGCCAAGGTAGCGATCTTCCAGCTGATCTACCTGCCCATATTGTAAGGCGAGGAATAATTTGTCATTCTTAAAGGTTTGCCACGGTCGTTCTGGTGAAATCATTGTTTATCAGATGTGTCAAAGTGAGATCGAGTACTTTCAATGACCTCTCCGTTTCGATTATATACTGATCTACAGTGCGATATACGTAGCGACAACTCGTATCTAGAATTCAAATGCGGAAATATGGGGTGAATGAAATGGCAAATCTAATGAATGGCAGAGAGTACATCTCCACTGTCGCAAATATAAAAATGCGTATCAGATCTGCACAGCATCGTGCCGCCCTAAGTGTTAACAGTGAATTGATAATACTCTATTGGAACATCGGATGCGCCATAAACGAAAATATGTTATGGGGTTCCAGTTTTGTTGAGAATTTGTCTCGTGACATCAGGTCGGATTTCCCTGGGACTACCGGTTATTCTGTCAGAAATCTAAATTACATGGTAAAGTTTGCGAGAACATATCCTGATCTTGAATTTGTGCAGACAGTGTCTGCAAAATTACCATGGTCTCATAACATCACTTTGCTAGATAAAGTGAAGGATGCCGTTCAGAGGGAGTGGTATGCTAGAAAAACAATTGATAGCGGTTGGTCCATTGACGTGTTGGTTCACCAGATAGAGTCTGATCTATACAAGAGGCGAGTCACAACACCCAAGGTGAGTAACTTTGAGAAACGCCTACCCGCTCCACAAAGCGAACTCGCACTTCAGCAAATGAACGATCTCTATGTTTTCAGTTTCATACAGAACGGTGAGGACATACTTGAACACGAGATCGAGAACGAACTTACGAGGAACATCACAAAATTTTTGTTGGAATTGGGAACCGGTTTCGCTTTCATAGGCAGACAATACCATCTTGAGGTCGGAGGAGAGGACTTCTATGCCGACCTATTGTTCTATAATACGAACCTATCATGCTACGTCGTCGTGGAATTGAAGAAGGGTACGTTCAAACCCGAATATGTGGGGAAACTGAATTTCTATCTTTCTGCAATCGATGATATATTGAAGAAAGAAAAGGATAACCCGACGATAGGCATACTTCTTTGCAAAAGCAAGAATAACATAGTTGCTGAGTACTCATTGCGCGACATATCGAAACCGATGGGAATAAGCGAGTACAGACTCGCTGGTAAGATGCCTGAAGGGTACGAGGATTTTCTACCGACGGCCGAAGACATTGAGAGAGGAATCATTCTCAACATGAATGACGACGGTTCCGAAAAGTGATGGTTGTCGGGTCATAAAAACTAGAATTCACAAATCGTTAAACGTTGTTAAATTTTTGCAGACGGCGTCTGCAAAATTGATAGACGGACAAGATACGCTGTGTCCTTACGGAGTTTAAATGGGAAAGTTCACAGCTCTATCGGCTGTAAGGGCGATTTTCATATTTATTTGAGAATCGAAATGAAGAATAAGGTATCGATCCAATAGATATCATTCGAACGATAAGGTCATCGGATCAAACCTGAGCGCTACGCTCAGTACGAATCCTTGAGCGTCGATTGGAACCTGTGCGTCTCGCCGGGTATCATTGTCGGATATTTGTTGTTGACGCACGCCATGCACAGATCGTTCTCTGATTTCCCTATCGCCCTCACGAGTCCGGGTACACTTATGTATCCTAAGCTGTCGGCGCCTATCTGTTCGCATATCTCGTCCACTGTATACTTCGTAGCTATGAGTTGGTCCCTTGTCTTCATGTCCACTCCGTAGTAGCACGGACCTATGACTGGCGGACATCCTATCCTTACGTGAACTTCCTTTGCGCCTGCGTTGCGCAACATTTTTATCAGCTTCAGCAGCGTGGTGCCGCGTACTATGCTGTCGTCCGCAAGAACTATCTTCTTTCCTTCGACCGTCGACCGTATCGGGTTTATCTTCATCGCCACGCTCGCCTCGCGCTGCTTCTGGTCCGGGAGTATGAACGTCCTCTCGATGAAACGGTTCTTCATGAATCCTTCCTCATACTGTATCTTGGAGCCTATCGAGAATCCGAGCGCATGTGCTCTTCCGGAGTCGGGAACGGGCATCACTAGGTCCACGTCAGCCGGCCACTCCTCGGACAGTATGTGACCGACCCTCCTTCTTACCGAGTATACTTCGACACCATCTATCACGGCGTCCGGTCTCGCGAAATATATCCACTCGAACATGCAGTGAGCGGACTGACATTGTACTGCCGCCGGATAAGATCTGAAATTATCCGCCGTGATCTCTATTATCTCTCCCGGTGCGACGTCCCTTACGAATTCACCGCTGAAGATGTCTATCGCTATGCTCTCCGATGCGATGATGTGACCGTTGTCCAGTTTTCCGATGCATAATGGTCTGAACCCGTATGGGTCTCTGACACCAAAGACGCGGCTGTTGAACAATATCGTCAAAGAGTATGCACCTTCGAGTTCCGTCATCGTCGAACGTATCGCCTTCACCGGGTCGTTGTTCTGTGTCAGATATTTTGCTATTATCTTCGCGATTATCTCGGAGTCGGAATCGGTTGAGAATGACCATCCCGCTTCCAGGTACTTCTTCTTCAGCTCGTTGTGATTCGTCAGCGCCCCGTTGTGCGACGCCGCGAGAACACCATGCGTTATCTCCAATTCGAGCGGTTCTATGTTCCTCTCCGACCTGTTGGCGCCGGATGGGTATCTCACATGACCGATACCGCTCCATCCGCTCACGAGGCGGAGCTCGCTCGGCTTTATGGCATCGTTGACAAGACCGGATCCCTTGACGGTGACCATCTTGTTCCCGTTAAAAACGGAGATGCCCGCGGACTCCTGACCGCGGTGCTGCATCATACGCAGGGCTTTGAAAATACCAGGTGCGACATCATCGGAACATGACATTCCCACGACACCACAGCTGTGCCTCGGCCCTGCCATCGTATCATCTCAATTATGTGCCTTCGCCCAGGCGTACGACCTCAACTTTGCCATCTTTCCGTAACCGCATGACGCGCACACCCCTCTTCTGGCGTGGTATGCGTGCTTGCCGCATCTGCGGCACGGTATATGCACCTTGTACTTGTTGTGTCTTCCCTGTGCAGGCGTTCCTGTTCCCATTGTTTATCCCTCTTTATGGTGAAATGTATATCACGTTGTCCCCGCGGACTATCGTCAAACTCAGCTTCCTCAATGATTGACCGTTCACGAACTCCTCTGCGTTCTTCAGCACCAGGTTCATGTGCGGGTCATAGCCGTCCAGTACACCGCGGTACTCCCTCTTTCCCTTGAGCTCGACGATCACGTTCTTGTTGACCGACTGGCTGAGAACAGTTAAAGGCTTCATCATTGGTTTGGCCACCAAATGTCCATAATCCATTGAGTATATGAAGATATCGCAGCTGCCCGTGCGCACGTATTATTGTGCACGGTGCGCAAGGCGTTCGTGTGCGGATCACACGAACGCGCCTATGGTGGGTGCGTCCAGACGGTCCATGTCATAGAATATTATCGCCTCCCTCATGCCGTCGGCACCGTTCCCGATGCCCATCAGACGGTCCAGGAGGGACGATCTCCACATGAGGTCTATTATCGCCACCGACAGCGACCCGTAGTACACATTCGTCATATCATCCTCGTATTCGAGCGAATCCATCGTGTGGAAGACGGAGCCCATCATGCTGTCCCTTCCGTTCAGCGTGGAAACGTAATCTTTAAGGATGTTCCTCGCGCCGGCGTCCAGCTGCGGTAATGAGATATCATCGGCGTCCATCGCTCCTTTCACCTCGAGGTCACCGTCATCGTTGAGTACGGACCACTCTATCTCCTTCTTACCTGCCATGAACAGGTTCCAGTTCCACTTCCCGTCGCAGTACACAGGGACGTTCAGCGGATCTGACGACTGCAGGGAGCCCAACGCGGCCTCCCTGGCCGCTGCGTTGAGTTCGTCCATGTCTATCTTCTCATCCGGTACGATATCGGCAAGTGATACCGACGGCTCCTCCAGCGACGCATCCATCACCTTCGCTATGTATCTCAGATCAGTGAAATTGCTCAGATTGGCGGACACCGACGATCTGAGTACTGTGCGGTCCTCGTACACACCGGCCTCCCTGCAGTTGCTGAAGAACTCGCCGTACACCTTGGTGGCCTCCTTCAGCGCATTCTTCAATCTACCGGCACTCCTGACCGCCAGGTCCTGTGCCTCTGTGACCGCATCGTTCCCTTTGTTGTACCATACGCCCCTGCATGAGAGGTCGAGTTCCGTTCTTATGCGGTCGCTCACGTGAAA
>Ga0131853_10018794_pt1 | contig 12576 bp, 8 predicted proteins | sample TergutLab28metaG_FD_92764 | JGI IMG/M metagenome (GOLD analysis project Ga0131853, IMG submission 92764) | Labiotermes labralis P1 segment gut microbial communities from Petit-Saut dam, French Guiana - Lab288 P1 (version 2) (version 2) | ecosystem: Host-associated > Arthropoda: Insects >...
AACGGTCATAACTCCGTAACCGTCCAAAATCGGACACATGTTTATATGAACTTTTTTGATCACAAAGGCCTAGGAAATCACCTCCTGCAGTTATGCCCTAAAGTCGTGAAACACCCTGTATTAAGACAGATTGGCTGTCGAGGAAGTCTTTATATGATGTTGGAAAACTTCTGCTGGTTGCTCATCACGTCACGATATAAATTATAAAAATAATAGAACGTTCATATCAAGATATTTTGTTCGTACGATTTTGTTCAGCATAATAGTCGAAGTAAGGCACCACGAAGAAAGAAATGCATCATATCCCTACCCTAATGTGATGAGTTGTGTTGTTGCACTCTTTACGTGCTCGATTCCATCAATTTCTCCACACATTCTTAAAGATCCACGGATGGGAACAACGAACAGCGATTGTAGGCAGCGCACAGCGCCTTGCAGTACAGCCACTCCTAATGGTTATGTTACAGTGGAGTGTTCTTGAAGTAGATTTGACATGTCATTTTTATACCGTGTAAAATGAATAAGGAATGTGAAGAATTCAACTAACTTTTCATACAGTGCACACTGCAGTCTCAACCGACTGAGGTATGCCCACGCCGATCAATGATGTCGATTTAATATCAATTTACTGGAAAAGTCCAACGTAATGTCAACGGCAATTTCCTCCAGAAAACTCCATGGTCGATATCATTAACCAAGCGGTCATTTGTACAAGTAACTGCAATTGCTAGAGTCAATACTGAGTCTTAAGACAAAGGCCCTTACACCGCGGTAACAAAGGAACAAAATTACCTTAAAATTTTATAAAATTAACAGAAGAGAAAGCTGTAAATGAAGCAAGGAAGCAACATAAAGGAAAAATCTCGGCTTCAGTATTTGTTAGTAGTCCGAAAATTTTTTAAACTTTTGGTGCTTTCAAAAATTTAAATGAAGAGGGGAATTCTTTTAACGTGTGGGCATGATTTAACATTCTGAAGACTAAATTTAATCTGAAGTGATACCTGTATATATCAAGTTTATACCTCACAAAGAACAGGCCTGTGTTTCCATTATTAAAGAAGTTGCTGTAATAGTCGCACGAAACACATCAGTAAATTCCAATTTTATTAACTAGCAATTAATGCACGTCTTCTTTAGGCTAATCAATTTTAACTCCGACGCGTCTCGGCGTTCATCTACGGCATCTTCAGGAATTCCTCGACTCTTTTTGCAACAGGTAAAAATGACACAACACTTATTGATTCCAGGTCGTACTTTTTGCACAGAATTCACGCTATTTGGTTCCATCTGAGGCTTCCATACTGCTGTATATTAAAATATTAAAATAATTAAATACAATTAGACTTTATACCTACAAATCCCATCTTACTCCTGACAAAAGAATGGGGCAGTATACGTAATGACTCCGGAAAGAGTGGAGTTTACAAACTAACTTGTCACACATGTGGATTGGCTTATATAGGACAAACTGGTAGCGAAATGAACACAGGCTACAAAGAACGTTGTAGACATATAAAGACTAAACCCAAGTCTGCACACGCCCTACACATCTGCAATAACAAACACGAGTATGGAAGGGCTCATGCTTAGAACAACCAAACTAGTTAAAGCACGCCAAGACGTAAAATATGGAATTGTTGGGAGAACTTCTACATTCAGTCATTCCATAGACAAGGGCAACTAATCTCCGAAAAGACTGTATATGACCATAACCTGCTATAATCCTTGGCTCAAGTGGTTCATGTGAAAACTTGTGCAAAACAAAAATTAGCGCTACTCACCTACACCAACTAACAGCGAGCCTTGAGCCAACATACCTGACGTGCAGGCTAGGAAAATGACATCAAACTTCGACCGCACCCACTATGATGTAAACATTTTTCAATAAATTATAGGAAGTTGCTAAAAAAGGAGGCCAACAAATCACATTCCGCATGCGTCAGCTACTCTGCAGTCTTCAAAAAGTTTAGTGTCTTAAACTGATAACATCAACACAGCTGAAGTGCTTCGATAATGCTAAAAAGTGTTATGTTTAAGAAGGGGCAAGGCTGTTTTTCGGTTGCATTTTAATCATTTTAATATTTTAATATACACCAGTGTGGAAGCCTCAACTAGAACTAAATAGTGTGAATCCTGTGACATGGAATCAATAAGTGCTTTTGTCGTTTTGATGCTTTGCAAGAAGCAGTCGTGAGCTTCCTGAAGATGGCATATACAAACGCCGAAACGCGTTGGAGTTAAAAGCAATTATCCTTAAAAAAGTGTGCATTAGATTTTGGTTAATAAAAAGTGACGTGAAGTGTGATGCACGGTGTATACAAAGTTAAAACATCTGTAAACTTTCTATGCTTGTGTCACGTCAGATATGGTGCTACGGAGAGTAAATTTCGGGCCTCAAATGGTCAAACCTTATAGCCGAAAAGGTATACGTTTTTCACAGATATGACTTGGTGCTGTAAAAGTAAAAAAAAATCAATTTTATCTCTTAAACTTATAATGGTCATGAAACAAAATAACACCTATCCAATTTGCTTCACTGTCCACAGTAGTACTAAACACTTATGCACCTATTGGCTTTATGCTTATACACTGGGATCTTGGGTTCAAATCCTGGTCGCTGGATAATGTCCGCATACCACTTAACGTTACTATTGCTCTGCATAGGTGGAGTAAAACCAAAGTGTCTCTCGACAACATGTCGTGATGGCACTGAGGAGGAAGTATAGGTACAGATGCGCCGAGTCTGAAACTCGACACTAGATTGGGTGGGTGGTTAACTCCACGCCCTGACCATTTTAGCCCTAAAGAAATCCCATGTACCCATTTTACCGCATAGTAAGGGGGTCTCAGGGCTGATCTGGGTGGGTGTGGGGAAGAAAAAGGTTTAGGCCCAGTACAGGCCACGTAACTTGCTAGCTAAGTTGGCGTCAGTCGGCAAGGCACTTTCACTGTAAGTTTCGCCATTTACTCTGTTGGAATTACATTCACAACTTGTTCCTGTGGATAGCAAGCGTTTGGTGGTGACGGTGCAATGCCTCTTCACCCCCCACCCCTCAGCTAAACAAGTAGAATTTTCACTACTATATCTACCTCCTGTTGCCAAATCCCCTGTTCAAGGAGTGCCATCAACTTCCTACAGTACTTAGGTTTATAATAAATTATAAATGAGAACAGGCAGACGTGCAATCCATAAAATATGAAGCAAAGTATTATGCCCATGATGTTACCGTGGAATATAGTAATACATTCGTAGTTCGCAGCTATGTCCACAAGGACAGCGTCTCTGATAATTTCTGCAACATATTTCCTAGCTGTGGTCCACGCCCCTTCTCACGTACCCAATAAACCCTGTCTAAGTTCTCCCTGCTTCTACATTTTCACAGAATTTACTTTACAGCACTCTCAACACGCAACAACTTCTACGACACGTCCCTAAGTTCGGTAAACTTACAAGAGTGTCAGGCACTAGAGCAACTTTGCATGGATTTTGGTTGTGGGTTAAGTTTAAATTATTGCGGAAGACATCTAACTGTAACTGACAGTGTGATCCTTGTAGCCTTGCGCATGTGAGGAGTGGCCAGTACGTGGAACAAGAAACAATGCTTACAGTTTTACCTGCAGCAATGCAAGATAAACTTGCAGATGTAAAATACGGAGGTGCACAAAAACTTGCAGTTGTGCTGGAGATGTCAGTAAGGAATAAGCATGCGCAGTAATCGGATGTAGCAGAGTGAGAATTGTACATAGCTGGGCAACACTGTACAGTGTTAGTCAATACAGAATACAGAGGACAGAGCAGCACAATTTGCAGGGATAAATGTCAAATATGTAAGCAAACAGCGTAATTCGTAACAAAACTAACAACGAATATATAAGGAAATTTAATTCCAGATCCCAAATAATGACAAATACAAATATAATTGACTTTATATAAAACTATTAGGCAACAACGGAACCTCCGGGATCATGCATGACAATCCACGGAAAAGGAAACCATTACAAATAAAGAGACGTAACAGTTCAAAAATATGAGGCATATTATATGGCAACGAATTTGTAAACAGTGAAGGTAAAATTATTCCCTTGCACACCTTGGAAGCATATAGGAGGAGCAGAGTTACGGCTTCACTCATTCTTACCCTTGTCACTATATGGGGGTGACAGTCAGCCTTACGCAACAATAGCCTTACCTCATGGGAATCATTCCCTGCTTGTCGTTGACGTGAGGACTGGGTTGGCCCCATAACCAGTCTGAGCGTCTCGGAGAAGGGGAAAATTTTTTCGCCACAGCCCTTAGTACAAATCACTGTAATTCACAGTGTGTTAACAGAAATAACACTGTTGGAATTTAAATCAACGAAAGATACGCACAAGTGCAGAAGACGATTTATATAACTTATTATGTCACTCTGATTCAATTAATATACTCGTATGTATAATTATTCGAAAACCTTCGGAAACCACGTTGTAGTATAAACGTTCACATAAAACTGGCTGTATTGTTTGTTGTGCCCTTGAGAGTGGTGGAATTGGACCGAAATGTGCCGGGCTTAAATAACAGGTACAGTCGAGCGTTGATGTACCTGACAATCCTTTCGAGGCGTTTCTCATTTGACTCACCAGTAACAGTGTCCAGAGCATATTTGACGCAGCTTCCTGCAAATCTGGATATCCCTCTTTGGAAATTTACGGGTTAACGTGAGGATTTTGTAAGCCTGCAGCAAGTTCCCTATTTAGTGCTGCTGTTTCGAGAATTCCTGCCAGTTACAACTGCTGCAGGCCAAAGATACTTTCGGCGTTCACTCCAAGCCGAGGTCTTCCGTTCATCCGTGCAATCCATTAGGATAATCCTGAACGATTTCAGGCATTAATTGACACTAACGATATTCCTATTGGTCTGCGGATACTGCAAATATGTAGCCAGTGAATTCGCTTAAATATGCAGGCGAGCGGCTACAAAGGTTACCAGGTGCCCTTCGACAGATACTCAACTCGGATCTTCTGATGATCAAGAACAAGACACTGCAGATAGCCTGGGGTGTTATCAGAGAAAAAGAGGTTCTTGAATGCTACAGTTTAGAAATTCAGATGGCTTTCTAAAGAGCCCTTACTTATATGGCCTTCTGCCTCACCACAAACTGACAACCGTTTCTGTACCTCGTCTTCCAACCGCATTTGTAAAGCCTCTTCCAGCTTTCGCAGGAAGAAGTCGCAACGACTTACAAAACTCTTTTTCTCGTTCGACGAATAACTGGCCTTAATAAAGCATCCCCTGATCCTAGTATTCATTTTTCTTGATAAAGATATCGTCTATTCGTTGACGTCACGACGTCAGACCGCGGCCGTGCTCACTCACATCCCTTTCCGTCAGCAGGACATCGCACTTTCCGGACATAATTAAAACACGAGGACAACAACCTGCTCTGACATTTCGAACGGTACAGAAGAACTATACTACTATCGCACGATTCACAGGCAGCTAGTGACTGAGACAGGGAAAAGTTGTGGTGTCTTACCGGGGTGCTGATAAGCCCTTAGCCCGACCAGGACGGAAACAAGCTCGGAAGCATTTCAGGGACGCGCGCGATTTCAGCAACATCGAGACGCGAGCTGTCATCAATTTTTTTCCTGCAAGGCAAGGCGCCGAAAGAAATTCACGCCATTCTGATAGAAACATTAGCTTGTTTCCTTCCTGGTCGGACTAAGGACTTATCAGCACCCCTGTATGTACTACACGGTGCGTCTGAACAAGTACGACAGCGCGTGAACGAAGGACCGAGACCGCCACGCACGTAAGCTACCATAATAATTCTCCAGCTAATAAGCGCCACCGCCCTGCACAAACCCGCACAAGAGGAGGGACTGCTGAATTATCTTGACAAGTTGCTCTCAAACACTGGAAACCAATTTGCACGCATCATTAGGTGCACTTGATACCAGTAACCGATGGGTATCATGTAGCAGCTCTCTTCGCCCCTTACAAGACCCTGTTCAATGTTGCACGGTTCATGTGTTTCTGTGAACACAAAAGCTTTATGGCAAAGTAAAGGTTAATGAGAATGCTCAAACTCACTTTCTTATCGTCGGTTCTCGTTACTTATCTAAATAATAATTAAAACGACAAGTAATAACAACTTGCCGTTAATGAAACTTCACAAGTTGCAGCACTAACGTTCACAACATGCCGTTTTGACACTCTGCCCACACGATTACATCAATAACAAGATTGCCAACTTTGAAATTCGAGTCCCTCGTGTCGTAATGCACCGATTGTACCAAGGTGTTCTTTGCTTTCTAAATGTCATGTAGTTTTATGGTACACGTGTAAATGAAACCCCATTAATGTCCATTAGGTAAGTAGACCAATCCCTGCACCAGCTGTCACGAAACTTACAGAAGCTGGACAGTCTTACGTGCGCATATGTAACACACAACGGGACAAAAATGTGAAAAGTATGGATAGCGAGTCTTCCACAGCCCTAAGCAAATAATGGCTTTGTGACGATTTACATTGAACTCAAAATTACTCCATAAATTATTTTATGGATCTCAGAACAAACAAGGATTATTTCCCTGTACAGCATTAACTGATTTGTTATATAACCGAGATGAAGCGTCTTTACTCTGTGGTGTAAGATAAATATATATACACACACACACACACACACACATATATATATATATATATATATATATATATATATATATATATATAATTCATGTTAGTCTTTATAAGGTTAATATCTGTTATCCTTTCTACATATTTTTCTTTGTTTTCATTTGTACCAAAAGTGAATACCGGTACAATTCTTTCAAGTATATCACGACCTCTTCCTTCCAACATTTCCCATTCACAATTCATGATAATCCATAATAAACTTTAAGTCCCGAATCCATGGTTCCGATAACGCACATCTTAAGAAGTTTTATGGGATTCATAATGATCATAATGATCATCGAACTTCACGTGGCCTGCACAGACGAGCTGATAGTTGATTCAAATTTTTCGTGTTTTTTAAATCATTAAACGCACTTCCCTCTTCGACAAACATTTTGGTTGTAAAATAAACATAGGCAGGATCGTTCCGTCGGTCTCTAACATGTCTATCGACTGTAAACTTTCAAACTGAAGGATGGTTCGACCATCACAATCACTCTCTAGTACTCGTAGGTCTTTGTGTCTGGGAAGATGTGACGCGGGTCAGCGTGGCGTCTGTTACCATCGTTGTCGGGATAAATAACAGGTGGTTGTCGTTCGGTGATTAATACTGTGTTAGGAAAGGTGACGCTCATGGTAGACGTTCTGAGGACAGCAATGTGATGGCACTGCAGGTGATGGCACAGCTCAACACACACAATTGTTTAGTTTATTTTCCCATTAATTAAGAGCTGTGGCTCCGTAATTGTTTCTAGCGTTACTTCACATTTACATAATAGAGAATTCAGGTTTTCCAGGATGTCCGTGTGTACCTTCCGAAGGACCATAATTTCTCTGTCAAGAGTCAAGACCCTACGTTCCCCTCGAAAGGTCGGGGGCCAATTTCTCAACGAAGCAGCTACTGAATAATTTAAAACACCCTTTCGTTAAACTACAATTTCGTAGAGAATATAGAAGCTTCAGAGTTAATTTTAACACATATGAAGTATGTTGCTGCCTGTCAGTTTCCTCATATATACATTCGTCACTCAGCGCAGATTTGCAGACATCCGTGATTAATCAGCAAAAGTTCCAATTTACGCCCATCCACACATGTCAGAGAGCCAGGAATTCAGATACAAGAACGCATGGACCAACTTTAATTGCTACCATATGGGAAGTCGTCACGCTTTGTCTTGCAATTCACATGGAAGAAATATAAAAAACCTTTACCTTTAATTTTTCTTTTTTTGTTACTTTATAGGCCCCTGTAAGACTTGAACGCACTTCTCCATTCACATGTTCCCTACCTATTCTACCATTCGATTAAATAATGAAATTTAAACAGTGGGAAATAAATCAACTTGGGTGTCACAGTTCGTTAAGACTTTTTGAAAGTTTGATCTCTCATTTGAGGAGGAAACATAACCTACGACATGACGTCACACATCATGTATGTTCCTTTTATGCACGGACATTCGCGTTCCCTTTTATTCATCTCTATCTTTACATCGTCTTTGATTTTTTTTTCAAAGACTCATTTTGTTGCAGTGTGTTAAGGTTTTTAGCACTGCTGTTATCCAAGCTTCTTTATACAGTTGGACCTCGCCTGTCTCACGTTTAAACACTACATTTAAATATATTTTCGCACCCATATATCATCCCAAGACTGACTTCACTTGCTGTGTCGGCTAAATCTGAAAACTAGTAAGGGCCAGGCAATGTACACACACAAAAGCATCTGATATGGTGCGCTTTCCAAATAGAGACTACATCCTTCCTGAATCTTTTACAGCAACAAGGCTTTCCTGATTAGCCCTCTGTTGCCGAGTGGGTTATTAGGACACACTGCAGCAAGATTGCTTGAGTGGACGTTCCTAGTAGCTAGATTTGATGGCAGCGGACGTAAATATCCTAACTAAAGGACTAACTCCAATGTAGCAGGGGAAAACGCGAATAGCTAAGGGGGTACAGTGACTGAGGTACTGGCTGGATAACGGAAAAGAATTGACATCGATTACCCGCCAGGGATTTTTGTCTTCTCCACAGCGTACAGCCCAGTTCTGAGGTGCACCCAGCTTCCCACTCAGCGTATACGAGGAATTTTTACTCTGGGTTGAAGCGACCGGGAAGTGAAGCCGATCTCGTTTACTCATTCACTACCAGGGACAAGAATGCGCGAAGAAGTATCTTCACTCAACCGCAGCCTTCAAGGCCCGGTCGAGGACAACGTAACTCCATACGAACAGTCTGTCTGTTGAAGTCACTTGACGCAAAACCGGTCATTGGAGTTTCGCGTCTTGCGAGGAGGACGCCAGCTGCCTTGAACAACATACAAACATCTATGTTTCAACTCCGAACTGATAAGGCTGTGGCTGCTAATATGCTGCTGCTTCCGAATTTCAGAGAACTGATTTGAATCGCCCAAAAGTATTTTATAATTTTTAAGTTATACGATAAAAATATAAGTGCCATGAAATGGGAGTATTTCTTAGAACCTATTAAATGATCTGAAATTTCCATCTAAGGCTCTTTCATTTCTTTTAAGGAATTTTTAATTTTTAAAGAGCTCGACTGCTGAGCAAGTGGGATGTACAATGGCTTCTGCAATAAAGTAATAATTATAAGCTCTTCAGACGACGCAAAGTAAATCGGAGTGACAACAGCTCTCAAGTTTTCAGGGATGATATTATTCACATAATTTTATTTGAATGCTTACAGCGTCTAGTGTAATATGTGTCGAATTTTCGAAACAATGTACTGTTAATCCTGAGTTGTCACACTGACGAAGTAGGCAGCATGTTCCTCCGAAACACTGGAAGAACACATGAGACTAGACGTTGTAAAGAACACAGAGGAACATAAATTGATACGTGCACATAAACCTTGCATTAAGAAGCCTCGCGAGCCATGTCAAGAAACTTCCTTAAACCTGTAAGCATAAAATTAACTTATTGACATCACATAAGGCTACTCTTCGGTTCATACCTGACAGACAGAGTAGAGTGCGATTCCAGTACAGATCACCATATTATTTCGAAAATCTTCATTAAATTAGTACATGTTTGTTGTGATTGTCATGCTAAAATAATACGTGTTCTGTGTGCAGAAAATGCAAATAATCATAAGATTAGAACAGATGACATATATACTGCAGTGTTATCTACCCCGTTCATAGATGAAGTCATATCTCAGCGGAACATTCCGTATTATGGATCAATGAATTTCTGTAGTACTGACAATAACAAAAAATTTAAGATCCCATTTTACGACCAGACTTACAGCAGGTCATAACACATTTTCTTTCAGGCTCTGCAGCAGTTCAGATCTTTAAGACCGCGTTTTATCTACCGTGGATTTGTTGTGTATCGACCAATAAACCTGAACCTTCCCCCATTAATGTAGTTCATTTTGTTTATTTTTGCTTCTAACAAGACACAACACACTCATTCTCATAGAGGATGTTATAAATTCACCCGGAAATTTATACAAAATCTATATCAAGGATTACAGTTCCCTAGAAATATGCAGGAATACAATATATCATCTTAAAACTCCGTATTCAACTTTGAGAAGAACAAATAACCCGAAAGTGGGTCAATCATTCGCTACGCACCCATTCAGTCTTGCTGCCCTTATCTTTCGCTCCTTCTTCCACATAAATCGGAGATAAGACACTCTGAATTCCGTCCGTGCATTTCCGTATTATGGCAAACTGGTTGTTTACTTTCTTTGTTGGTGGTAATGAGGGTACAGTTTAATGGTGGCAGTTGAACTGGAATGCTCAAAAAAGCAATCGAAACTATTTTACAATACGTGGTTCTTATATTCTAGGCGCCGCAACAAATTATCCAGGCGCCAGGGAATCGTCGAGACCTGTTCAAAGACACTTCATCGTCAAATTATTCTCCAGACGACTTGCATTCTCTGCACGGTCTGTCAACATGGGACGCTGTGCAGCCAGCAAATTATTATTTTACCTAACTGTTAGTGTTTTACTGGTGCTGTTGCGAATTGCTAAGTAACGCTGTCTGCTTTCAGAGTTCTCAGGTCACAGATAAGACTTTTAGAAATTTTGAGTAGTTTTGGATGGACTTCACTTAATCGTTATGTCTTGAACTTCAGTCCAGGCAGCAGCCAGTAAAATGTGGCGACACATCCAGCTGTACGACGTACCTTCGTGTCTAAATTTTCTCTGAGAAATATTAATGCTGGTTTCTAGTTTAAAAAAATGATAAACCTTCAAAGTTTTGGGATGTGACACTCCGTTGAGGGGTGAGTGGTTCCGTACCTTCCAAACGAACATATTGCCTCCTTACCAAGGGTCGTCTCGGTTCTCTTGACCCTTGAAAATGAATGCAGTGCTATCGAAACTTCGGGAACCACTCACCCACTTATGAAGTGTCACATCTCAGAAGGCCCGAAACCACCATCGAAACATTATGAAAATATCAAAACTCGCAGTTATTTCGAGAATTCAGGTTCTCACATTGGTGCTGCTGAGAATTCAGGCGTTCCGATATAGAGACTGACGTTGGGCGATTGGTTCCGGCCGAAGTTTCGAAGAATCGCGGTACCATCGAAAGGCGGGGAACTTCCCAACCAACTGCACACCATCACACACTAGAAAACCTGCGTCTTGAAAAGCTCTTTCTTTTGGTGTGTTTCCACACCAGCTCGCGCCGCTTGCCCTTTGAAAATGGGACAGGCAGTTTGTCCCGAAATGTCAGTAACGTTTTACCACCTTACGCTGCATAATAATCCAGATGAGCACATATATATATATATATATATATATATATATATATATGTATCATCAACTTCGCGGCGAAAGTCTGAAGTGACGAAAATACAAAACTGTTTGCCTGCACATAAATGTTTTGTTAAAAAAGTTCATTACAACATAGTGTCATCTACATGAAACACATTAGTATTAACTATAATTACATATATATTATATTCTTACGACACGTTGACTGCGTTCAGTTCAGTCCAGTCCAGACCAGTTTATTCCAAGTCCAAGTCCAGTCCAGTCCAGTCCAGTCCAGTCCTTACAGTACAGATCTTATCAGACGTTTCGTGGCAATGCTTGCTGTTTTAAAAATTTAAAGCCTGGGTGTCTGCGTGCTCAGCAATTTCCATATTACATAAATTTCTTTTAAATCCTTCTATTTTGTTTTCCCATTTATATCTTACTTGCACTAAATACTAAATTTTGCCCTGAATGCAAAATGAAGTATACAGGGCAGACAGGAAGACCATTTAAAGTCATATTTCAAGAGCATGTGCGGTACTTTAAATACAATAACAATATATCAAAATTCGCCCAACACCTTGTAGACAATAAGCATGCCATCGGCAAAATGGAAGACATAATGGAAGTCGTCCACGTAACAAAGAAAGGCAAAATGATGGACACACAGAAGGTTTCCATAATTACAAAGAAACTAAAGCCGGCAACCAAATCAATGACGGACTAACGGTCAGAGTAAATGCAATATTTGAAACCATAGTACAAGAAGACCCTTACAGGGGGCGCGCAGCTCCACCGCAGCCAAACAGCTAGAAATAACTCAGTTGTGGGAAGCCATTTACCTCCGCAGGAAGGGAAAGCTACACAGGGACAGAAGCCCGCCCACTACTGCACGAAGAAGTTAGCAACCATCTCACAAAAAAAAACTGTAAGCAATACAACTTTATACGCTTACGCACGCCGCAATACTCAAGACTGTTACGGCAGAACATAAAAGATCCGATTTCATAATTGCAGAATTGGACAAGACGCAACCGATCCAAAACAAAAGCAGTAACAGACTACAAAGAACAAGTGGACAGGCACACCCCCCCCCACCCCAACCACCGGAAAACTAAAAAGCAGGAGAACCAATACAACCACAACGGACATAACAACCAGAAGCCCAATCAGTGAACAACGGCCC
>Ga0131853_10018795_pt1 | contig 12576 bp, 5 predicted proteins | sample TergutLab28metaG_FD_92764 | JGI IMG/M metagenome (GOLD analysis project Ga0131853, IMG submission 92764) | Labiotermes labralis P1 segment gut microbial communities from Petit-Saut dam, French Guiana - Lab288 P1 (version 2) (version 2) | ecosystem: Host-associated > Arthropoda: Insects >...
GTGGCTGTGTTATAGAATTGTGTGGCTGTGTTATGGCACTGTGTGGCTGTGTTATAGCACTGTGTGGCTGTGTTATAGCACTGTGTGTGACTGTGTTATAGCACTGTGTGTCTGTGTTATAGCACTGTGTGTCTGTGTTATAGCACTGTGTGTCTGTGTTATAGCACTGTGTGTCTGTGTTCTAGCACTCTGTGACTGTGTTCTAGCACTCTGTGACTGTGTTATAGCACTGTGTGGCTGTGTTATAGCACTGTGTGTGACTGTGTTATAGCACTGTGTGTCTGTGTTATAGCACTGTGTGTCTGTGTCATAGCACTCTGTGACTGTGTTATAGCACTGTGTGGCTGTGTTATAGCACTGTGTGTCTAGTTAAAACTCTGCATTAACATTTCACAGGCCTTGAATTCTATAAAGCTAATCTCCAAGATCTTAAATATAACAGCGAAATTGCCTTATTAGCAGGTCTGTTAAGAGTACTTAGATCACTGTACGTTACGAACAGTTCTTCAATTAAGTCATGCTAATTGGGGTTTACACAAACACAGCATTGAGAGACGGGAAAGAAAATTCTCCTTTGAACACAACTCGGTATATACCAAGAAATTTTAGAATTTTATTTTATTAATACCAAAATTCAATTATTTTTACCCTTCACTTGATTAAATACTTGGTACATTTTAATTGTGTTATTTTGTTTTAAAACTGCAATATATTTCAATAATTATGTCCCGTAGAGCTACCGACACTTTATACTCTAATAGAAGTTCTAGTCCTTTAGGAACCGGTCCACGAAATCGTTCATTTTAGAAATTACGATATCCCAAGTTCAAGTATATTTACTGATGTCTGTTCTCAGCCGTTCCACAGTCTGAGTGTTAGCAGTATAACTTGATGTCCTCTGATATTCATATAGTTGCTGAAAGGTCACAGGTTCACAAGGACAGCAATAGTCGTGGCGTCGTGCCTTTTGTGGCAATGAAGAGCACTGGATCCGCGGAGCAACGGGATGTTTCATCAGAACTGCGCTTTTTATCACCAAGCTGATGGAAGTAACAGCTGCAATTGCGACTGGTATCTCTACATGTTCTTACTGAGCCAACTGCAGCTACTCGCATTGCACTTTGTTTCACATTTAAACCTTCACAACCAGAATGGCTGCATTCAGAAAATCCATATTGTTAATTTCATGAGCTGCCGTCACTCAACAATTATTCTTAAAATAAATCAGATTGAAATAACAAAACTGTGTTTATCTTCCATCACATTTAATAAAGCTTCACTCTATGCTTGTAACTAATGGTACATGTTCCTCGTATTGATAACTGACTAAACTTCATGAGCAGTTAACAAGAACAGCAGGAAACAACACTGTCACATCATACACTCGGTTAATCAAAACGAAAGGACGTGGTGTAACACATTTTTTTAGTTATATAGCACCGTGGTTCCGCCTGGCTTTAAACCTCGCAAATACAAAACAGATCGCTTTAAAAAACAGACTGCACATGGTTGCTTAGACCATGTCCTTTTGTTTATTAAAGGTCCGACATGCGTATGATTCTGCAGGAAACACCGCACACAAAAGACTAAGAAAGGAAACTGAATAACCAGAGGGTTTTCATGTATGTTTGGTCCAAATATGAAAATGTACGTATAACGTAACATTGTTGCGCTATCGCGTTATCACTCTTGTCATTGAAACTCTACCATAATTTCCTCTAACTATTTTTGAGAAACACGTCGCTGGCAAGAACATAACACTGAGGAATGCTACCACGGATACACAACAATGGTTTCCATTTGCCTTGCTGTCGGGCTCAAAATATTACGCACTGCTTTTCAACAATGCACACGTACGTAAATGCTCCTATATTTTTGTACGATTTTAATCAAATTACGATTTTCTAGACAGACGTTTATAGAAGTCCCCAGTATCAAACTTTACTCAAATCCGTCCAGTGGGAGGTGAGTTGATACATGCGGCTAGAAGGAAGAGCCGGCACGATGAATCTAATAGGCGTGTTTCGCGACCTAGACAAAGGCGCGTAAGAACCATCACAGCTCGCAATGTCGCATCCAGTCCGGCACGACACCGGTAACATTTTAAACACGCCACGATATCGTTTAATACGTTTTGCAGGTAAACACATTTCGCTATCTTTATGGTACTGCACGACGCACAACGCAAACAGCTGTCACAACAGATGTGGAGCTCATTTGGTACGAGTCATCTGCCCCCCCCCCCCCGACCCCCCGTGTGTTCCGCAGCAAAGCGGACCGGTTGGCACGTTGCCTTACAGTTTGAGTTCTGAAATGTCAGAGGTCATCTCATTCAGTTCAGTTTCTGTGTGACCTAACAACTTACGTACAGGCCTACCACCAATACAATATTCCTACAGGCTCTTTTTTATGCAAGATTCGCTTCAAGTTTTAGTCCCATGAGTTGTACGAACAAAGTGCACGTTTGAAAAAATAAATATTTCCGCTAAACTTCAATGTGCTGAGTTTCAATCCTACCTTCGATATTTTGAGAGAATGATAGTGGAAATTGTATATGTATCTGCAGAATCATTGTAAATAATAATATGAATACAGAAAATACATTTCTACACTTCCAGCTGCGATCGCAACCCAGAGAAAGACCTACTAAAATAGAATTTTCCGCCCGTTTTTCGTCTGTCTGAAACAGTTCGAGAACGCTTCAAGTATTCTCCAGAATATGTGTATATTATTGAAGTACAAAATCCACAGCCCATCGTATTCTTGGCTTATACGAAGCTTTCCTTCAGAAACAATTTAAAGTGAAGTGGAGTTTGGCGAAGTGACGCTGTGTTCACGAGCAGCTGATGCAACACACTTTTCTTTCCTGGAACTAAATCTGTCACACAGTCTATTCTGAAACTATGCAACTTTTCTCTTCCTCCCAGCTGGCCCACTCAGACAGACAGACAGACAGCAGAAGAATTTCATAACGAAAAGTGCTGTTGTCTTCTGGGTGCCTCCAAAATTGTACGATTTAACTGTCTATCATAGTTGATTGTACTCTAATGCACCGCCATACTTAATATCATTCTTCTGTATAAAATGCACGAGCAGCGGGTTTAGATTATATAGAGAGAAGGCCTCGATAAACTCATGAAGGGCCGTGAATGGTCCAAGATGTTAGACGACAGCTCCTCGTACCGGAGGCTTGGGTTCAATTCAAAGTCCATGTGGGATTTGTGGCGGACAAAGTGGCGCATGGTGCTCCATGCTCATGCATCCATCCATTACCGTCACTATATAATGTTTAACAGCTGACAGCTTTGTTAAGTCACAAACTTAAAAAGTTTTGAACATGGGCGCAACTCATCAGTTTAAAGTTCAGTCATACCGCTGCAGACTAACACAACAGCATTACGTACAGAAAACTTCGCTTGTTTTTGGCCTCCTCGAAACACAATTAGCTTGATGAGTCTTTCTTTCTGCACCCTTGCAATTTGAAAATTGGCCTAATTTTTAATAGAGTTATTTAACAAATAATTTAATTTTTCTCGTTAAATTAAGTAAAGTGTCTTCGAATTTGACGACAAACAACTCGGAAACATTAATTAAAATGTGAAAGGCTGTTTGTCGTCCAGTAACACTATGATAATGATGATGTTTCTTCCACAGTTAATCTTCCGGCTACTGGAGAGTAATCATCGTGCAGTACTTATCGCAATGCAGGCAGCAAAACTGGACATTGTAGAAAATGTCTGAACCTGGAGTCAAGGTACAGATGTACGTGTTATTGAAGCATATTAGTGAAGCATAAAAAAACGCAACCTAATCCTTCCCCTCTGTCCATAGCCGGGGCACGGCCAATGTGACACATAAACATGAAAATTCTAAACATTATTTCCGGAAAACTGCGGCATTTACTACAACATAAATTATGTGGGTATAGCAGCTGTTATCCTAGACTTGCAACCCTGCATCTGACGTGAATTAGTTCAGTGAGTTCTTGTTTTTGAGGTTCCCCAAGTCGGTACTAAAATAAACCGAGACATTGTTTACAACATCGGTAGCTGAATATTTCTGCAACAGAACATCCAGCAGTTACAAATATACAGACAAATGTACAGCCAGCACTAATATAACCGTTCGGAGTAACGTGTGGCGGTATTGCGTTACAAACTGTGCACTGCGCGAATGTCGTCTGACCAGTTTGTGTATAACATACAAAAGGTTTGCCTACTGCAACCCACGGGATGGCCACATAACTGGTCCAGAACTCGCCTGTGGGCCGCACTGGTGAACACATATATCGAAAAGCGGGTGGGGGTGGGGTATGAAGTAACTAGAAGGCCCTTATTTACAAACAGTAAGTTATGCTAAACGAAAGGTTGAATCACGACGTAGTAGGCCTAAGGAAACGCGGTAAACACACAAAACTGATTGGTTTACTGTGCACTGTTTTCAGATTGATCAGTTATAGTTTCTAAACATTTTTCTTTCTAATAATTTTGTCATATTATTTTCTTTAGGCCTATTGTATTATGTTTGTTAAACTGTGTTACTGAATTTATTCAGGTTGCCGAGGGCCGCATGCGACCCGCGGGCTTCATGTTGGTCGTCCCTAACATATGGCAATACGTTACCAGCAGTGAAGCATCGCAGTGTTACAGGTTTATGAGTCTTAAAAAACAAATCACCACTATGATACTGGTTCAAAAGCAGCAGCACAATATGTTCAGTATATTTATCCTAATGTGACCCTAAAATAGCTCATATCGTCCAAAATTTTAATCGCACGTTTGCGGAAGAAGTCTCGCTTGACCTTCCCATTCTTTTGCGGCACTTACTACTCTATAAATGCAGGTGAAACGGGTTTATGGGAGGCTGTATTTTATTGGAGTTTGTCTGGGTAAGATGTAAAAATGGTAAATTTGTCCCTGTCCAGGCCACGAATGCATGAGCAGAGTAAGAGGTATAGTTTCAAGGGCGCCGGCCGCTTTACCACCGGACAAGAACTACGGCACCCGTTGAATAAGAAGACAGTTGGGCCCCAGAGCCAATTTGGACGATATGCAGGAGAGAATAAACTCTTGTCGCTGCCAGGATTCGAACCCCTGATCGCCCAAACCCTAGCCTAGTCACTGCACTACTAAGCTGTCCGTGGGTGTGTTTACTTTTCATACCAGCATAATCCCTCTTTTACAGACATTCGAAATGAAGTCATCATTCATTTCAAGATACCACAACAATTCTCGTCCGTCCCAGTAGCTGAGCGGTCTAAAGCGTAGGTCTGTGGACGCTCGCCTAATAATATTATGGGTTCGAATCCCACCAGGGGCATGGACGTATGTCTGTTGTGAGTGTTGTGTGTGTTGTCAGGTAGAGGTCTCTGCGAGGAGCTGATCACGCGTCCAGAGGAGTCCTGCCGACTGTGGTGCGTCGTTGTGTGCAGTGTAGAAACCTCGTGAATGAGGAGGCCCTGTTCCACTGGGGGGTGTCGCGCCAAAAACAAACAAAAGAAATACTTAATTCAGAAGTAAAATTAAGTAGATGTGTGGAGATCATTCAAAAAACTGTATAAGAATAAAATACACAACACAACACAAACAGCAGCCGCCCACTAAAGGCCAGATGTAGAATTCTCTGCAGAGAGGCAAAGTCACTGGAGACAAAATGTCGAGCGTAACTGGAATACGCTCCTGTTACTGCGATAAAGGAGACAGGTACATGATATTGTTGAAAACTTCAATCAACAAATCACAGTTACGAATTCTCACCAACGTACTTTCATCCGTAACGCAATCCTCTGTTTCTTACTTGTGACTGTCTTCATTTTTCGATCCTCACAATTAAGGTCCCCCCCACCCTAATGATATCTAAATCGAAAAATTAAGCAAAGCATTGTAGCAACGTTACCTGTGACATTTCCAGATTTGGTATCTGCGTGCACATGGCCCTGTTCGAAGACATTTCCATACAAAAGACAGTCACGGAAATCCCTACACATAAAACTGCCGTCATTTTAGTGCCTGTTAAACTCTGCATCTCTCACAAGCTTTAAATCTGACAGTCTCTTTAGACTTTCACTTGAAAGCTAAGTCGTACAAGTGGTAAGAACAAAAATATTAATTCTTCCTACAAGCTCACCAAAGACAAGTCGGTTGTTAAATTTCAACCATCACAGAGAACAGGTCAGCTCACCGTTTGATGTGGTGGGGCAAACGTCGTAAAAAAAATGTAGTCTTCACGCGGGAAAAATTAAATTCAACACATAGAATGAAGAATGAATCATGTACAAAAAAAAAGTATTGAATATATTAGGGCGATTTTATAAAAAAAAATGCAAATCACTACCTACAATAATAAAGTGCGCTGCTATCAGTAAAGTTGTACGAAACGAACAGGCAATGTAGCGTATGTCTGTCTGTCTCCATACACAAGCAGGTCAGAAATGTTCAAAATTTCTCTGGAAATGTATCCCAGCTCTTCCAGAGAAATGCTTAAAAGATATGTCATTTGAAATGTCTCCACGGGACAACATAACACTGTGTAGCGAGCAACATGTTTCCCGCGAGCTACGTGTTGAGTGGGTTTGAAATGACACCAGTTTAGAAATAAGTATACATGGAAGTGACAATAATAATGTAAATACCGAAGGTAAAACTAAAGTTCACACTAGGACAGGCCAAGAAGGCCCAAATGGGGAATAGAAGTAGAGCTCTACTCTTTCTCTAACTCCCACGCTAAATGGGAGGGGTGGTCAAGGTCACGCCCCGGCCGCTTTACCCCCTGGAAAGACCCGGTACCTATTGTATGAGAGGCTGGGTCTGGACGTGTGAGGAAATCTCGACCCCATCGGGATTCGATTCCCGGACTACCCAACCCATAGCAAGTCACTATACGAACAGTGCAGAGCCCGAACTACTGACAAACTAATAAACAAAACCAATGATCACATCTCTGCCTACCTACATGAATAGAAGGAACGAACATTTTCACACCCGGAGGTAGGTGATAGCATATTTTTGATTCACGGCTTACCACTTAGAAGCTCACTAAAATCCAACGAGGTCTTAATCCAAAAGACTAAAATCTGCAATTCTGCATGTCGCAACTAAGAAAAACTTTGAGATAAAATATCCAGGCCTACCCTGCACAGCAAAGTGACAATCTAGTGTAACGCAATTCATAGCACAGAAACGTACGGCAATACCTTCTGTTGTCAACGTAATGGCAGTTCACATTCGCTAGGTAAACGTACCTAATGATCGAAACACCACTAATTCCAACAAAATGAGTACATCTTGAGAAGCTAAGAATCGCTAACTACTAGCTCGCGGAAATACATCCTGCAGCCTGACACCCTTTGCCACACCTCGCAACAATAAAAATTTCCTTCCAAATTAGGACAAATACTTCCCTACAATCAACTTAAAACCTATATTTACTTTATTCATACGAATACTTGCAGTGGCATTTACGAGATAAACTTTGTCAACAATAAAGATTTGTAATTCTTTGTGCAGGACTGGAATATAAAAATCACCATGGCAACTAAATGTTGTAAGGTAAAAGGCTAGTATTCTTGGTGCCTCAGTACGCAGCTTGCTTTATATCATCGTTCTGGTGTCTGTAAAAAATATAAGAGGCAGAAGGCCTCTTGAGGATCACATGAAACACAAGCCTCGGAGGCACTGCCTTATGCAACAAGTAAAGATATGATTTTTACTCACCGGTCACAGGCACCCAGAATCGGCAGGAGAGCGCCCTGCGGAAAAGAAGCAGGAATTGTTACAATTAATTATTCAGGTACTGAGCAGACTGTAATTTAGTGGTTTGACACCACCTAGTTTTATGGGGTTGTACGATACTTCTGAAGGCACATGCTGCAACCTTCTTCAGGATAAAAGTAAGTGGGTTTCAATCCTAGACCTAATCACTTTGTAACTGACAGCCTTACACTCAGTCAGTCAGTCAGTCAGTCCGTCTTGTCACCGTGCAACGTATGCGCTCATGACCTCACACCAAGTAGCAAGTCTAACCCCTGCATACACTTACAACAAGACCTCTTGCCATTGTCTTGTTCTTTGTCAAGATTCATATTTAACATACTTACATTTTTTGGAAAACGTATCCATAAGAAATAATATTTGCAAGCTTACATGTACATAATGCAGTATAAGGTCTCTGGCAATGTAAGGCTCTCAAAGAAAATGGTATGTTTTAGTGCATATTGCATGCTGAAACAGTAGGCTGCGAAATTGCAATGCCATAAGCTTGGACGCTGACACGTTTATTAAGCCTTTAGTTCAAACACCCACATTCGCTTGTGACTTCCCTTTCGTTTGCTTACGCTGCGCAAAAGCCAGCTGTGCGACTCGTTCAAAAACTGCTTTAACAGCAAAGATGCGAGATCCCTGTGGCTCAGCAGTTTCCTGTATCATACGTCGTAACATTCAGGTTGCAAAGAAACGACCACACATATTCAGAAGAAAGTGTCTGGATTCGTCATTTCCACGCTGTAAAACAGGATTCGAACATGTGCAAGGTTTTCAAGCAACGTGTTACTTGGCGTGATTTCAGGCTTCCGCCGCGAAGTAGATGAGAACTGCACTCTTATGGGCTATGACACGGCGAGCAGTGGTAATTTCTTACCGGCGTTTCGGGACAATCTGTCGGGTCCCAGTTTCTAGGGTCAACCCTTGAAGCTGGGACCGACAGGTTGTTTTGAAACGTCGGTAAGAAATTTCCACTGCTCACTGAGTAATAATTCAGAATACCGCAGTTCTCTACATGCTACATTCTAAACGATATGAAATTACAAAAAAGACCAGCACAATCTTATGAAAAACTTGACAAAATTGTGCCTGAGTGGAGACATTTCGAAGCAAATATTTAGTGTTATTTGCTCAACCAAAGTGTATGCCTGTGTGATCCCCACTAATGCAAAAACATTCATAAGTTTGTCTCCGTATATGACAAAAATGATTCACAAAGTGTACGATGCTGAATGTGAGACAAAATTGGGTCTTGTGAATTGTACCTTCACAACGATTTTGCTGGAGAAACAAACACCGCACTCTTTCTACTTAGTGATGAATCTCGATTCATTTCAGAGGATGATTAAACTCTCAGAATAATATAGTCGTCGTATAAAACGTTTTAGTACAGGAATTTGCATTGAGCCATTTCAAAATCCCGTACATTTTGCCGCAGTTCGCCATATCCTACTCACATGTTTCCAGCATTTATTTCTTATCGCTTTTATGCCTTACCCTTCCCAACTGCAAAGGTTGGTAACGGAATAATTTTAAGACGCTCTACATTTTTATTTTTCTCCCTATCTTTATGGGCAAGAATTACCGGGGGTTCCATAGTTGTCGAGATTCCTAAGACCACTCATCTAGCCCACTGTAAATATCTCCCATGCCATGCAATTCGGGTTATAAAGAAAAATTATGGAGATTTATTCTTTCCAAATGTGGCATGATGACTTAATGTACTCCACTTCCTTTGTCACTGTACCAAATTCATTTAGTGGTTTGCTGATTTCGTAACCTCCTGTACATTGCAATAAGAGCAATTTCAAACTCGTGACAATTTGCTGCAGCCTTCCTGTTTTGCTGTAAACTAACTGACTGCTGTGTAATATGCTTTCTTCTGTTTTGGCTTAGGTTTCCTTTTCATGCAAACTGTTTTGACATACTCGACGAGCCTGTAAGTGACCCCTTTTCCCTAGGTCGTACACGATGACAGCGGAATGGCTGCAGAATTTAGGGACTGTTCTGCTTCTTCGTAGTTAAACCTCACACTATTGTATTCTTTTTCTCTATTCCCCAAAACTATGACCAATGGCCATTTTTTTCCTGGAGTTTTGTGTTTTCTGGAGTGTCTTGCTGCCTCCTGTTGGTGATGGACTGCAGGACGATCTTCGACTCATTTAGAGTTCCCGCGTGTGGATGATTCCAGTTTAAATCGCACAGCCAAGAACTTTGTACTTTTGATTCTTTAGAATTCCTTATTCTCATTGCGTGCCTTGGGAAAACAAAATGTTTTGAATTTTGCAACATCTGCGTCAATTAGTTTTGGAAACATGCGATACTCAGGATTTTGATTGCTTGATCAAAATCTTCCCGTGCACTATGCTTTCGAACACAGAATTTTCGAAAAATTTCAAGATTGGGATCTAAAACAGAGACCGTTATGAAGCTAAAGCCACGCGCTTTGCATAGCGTCCAGATGTTTCTATTCGTAAACAGCTACATGCTTTTGGGTCTACACGTGTGATCTTCACAGCTAATCTCGTTGTTTCATCTTATACCAGAGAAGAAATGTCAGGAGAGACCTTGTCTTTTTCCGTACAAAACGCTTTTTAGAATGGAGTAGAATGGCGTTGAGAGCATGTTCGGAGAAGATCAAGTTCCATGTGCCGCGCGCCACCAAGCGAATAAAAGGGCAGGCAGTTCCATCAATCACTGTTCAAGGAAAACTCCATTTTATCTTGCAGTATCGGTTGCATGATGTAATTTTTTCTGAAGTTGAAGGAGGTCAAAATAGGCAAGAGAGGAAAAATCAACATGAAAATTTCTAAGTGGGGGAAAACAAAACTTTTCAGTGCAAAGGTAAATGTTTTTGTTAATATTGCTCTTTTGTTTTAAAATCTATGGCTTGTGCAGAAAAAAAATATGGGTATGGGCACTGGATCGCCAGTTGCATGAAGCAGGTTAAGGGATTTCTGTGGGTCAAAGGATGATGAGTTTACTTGCAGTGGTCAATATGATTAGAGCGTTATCGAAGTTTTGAATAAAATGGCAACCTTGGGAAAAAGGACCTAAAAAAAACAAATTGGCGGACGCAAGCAAATGAGAGGGTGACAAGAGGGAACGTTAAAATGAATATTATCATTCTTCAGTCATACTCAAGCCAGCGCCTGGGAGAATATTAAAAACCGTCCTAAATAATCTCATTTTCTACGGACAGGAGTAGAAAACTTAGCCTGTCAAAAACATCCAGCAAGGGTTTACTGATACAACACACAACATCCGGCTCGCAAAAAATTTGGCGAAAAGTACTATCATACTAAAGATACCAAATAGGATAAGAGAAAAGTCCTGTCAGGAGCAACGTTAAAGTCAATTGCGGTCTGTTATGTCTCGAGTGACTTTAGCCGTATTATGCCCGAAAGCCAAAGGTTGTAAGACGTTTACAAAATATGGAAGGAAACAGAAACTGTAAAAAGAATTCGCAGTCTGATGGCGCTATATCCAGGTTTCAAGGAAAATATTCTGATGGGAAAACAGTGACACATCATTTGAAAAACCTGAGACTGGCACTGCGTGTTTTCACGACATCTGTTGGTGTATACAACATGTGCAGTGCGTGGTTCACCAGGATATGAAACTCATGAGTGAAAGAGCAAGAGTGCTGCACACAAAAACATTACCGGTAAACTTGCCACAAGTACTAACATACCAAGCTAAAAATATACTTAGTAAAATACAATTTATGATCAATATTAATCTCCTAAATGTTTCTTCACCGGTCATTCCAGTAAGGGGCATGAGACACCGTGATTAGCGTTTGAACCTTGTAATTCTTTGATCTGCAAGACACCCTGAGGATGGCACCCCAGTCAGTGCCGAAACATATAGAAGATTAACAATTGTCATAAATTGCATTTTATTAGGTGCTTTTATTGGTTGATATATAATTATAATAATATTGGCGGCATGGATAACATAATATTACCACGAATTTATTACTGGTGTCACACATAATCCTGTACAGCCACCGTGTTACTTGGACAAGTTCACTACGTGTCCTGGAGTATCTGCAGTGGCTAAAACAAACAGAAACTCTTTACTGTGTTGTGTAATGCAAGAAACGAGTGTAAATGCAGTTTAGGTACTTCTGTAGAAATGACTGGGAAGTGCACTGACAGGTTACAAGTGTCACACTGGGAAACAATCTGCGTTGAAGAGACAGTCATTCACAGCAACAGAATACGTTTGGAAATGAAATGAAATTAAATGAAATTAAAGAATAATTACAACCAGGAAAGCATCTTCCTATCTGTAACTTCTACGAGAATTGTGCATTAGTCCTTAAGGATTAAGTCCATGACCCCCCTTTGTCTTACTGTCAGCCCTCTGAAACGTGTCGCATTTGTCGTTTGCCTACTCCAAACATATCTAATTTCATTCCTTCGCCATAAATGAGACAGAATGGAGAAGATATATCACTTCACCGACGGGATTATTTGTGCAGTAAAAAGATAGGAAAGTTTGTGCGAATTACAGCTGGCTACTATTAATAGTAGATACGTTCTAAGTCTCAGAATTCTAGTACAACCATCATCTTTCTCCACGATTGAGTCTTCACGGAGAAGCTGACAGTTACCAGCGGGTTAAACAATTCACCATTTGTATATAACCCTAGTTTCTTCTCATGACGCATTCCATCCTTGGCTAGCTGATTTCATGTGCTTCCTCTACAACACATTTCATGTGCTTCCTCTACAACACATTTCATGTGCTTCCTCTACAACACATTTCATGTGCTTCCTCTACAACACATTTCATGTGCTTCCTCTACAAC
>Ga0131853_10018796_pt1 | contig 12576 bp, 14 predicted proteins | sample TergutLab28metaG_FD_92764 | JGI IMG/M metagenome (GOLD analysis project Ga0131853, IMG submission 92764) | Labiotermes labralis P1 segment gut microbial communities from Petit-Saut dam, French Guiana - Lab288 P1 (version 2) (version 2) | ecosystem: Host-associated > Arthropoda: Insects >...
TGCAGCAGTCGAAACTTTAGTAAAAATGAATCCAATGTATGATAATCCTAGAAATTGGGACGTTTTATATTGCGCGGCTATTTTACATGATATGAAAAAATACACCGAAATAGATCAAGGATATTCTCATAATAATCATCCAATTTTAATGGCTAATTTAATAAGAGAATATAATAAGTTTTTTCAATGTGAGTATTTAGAAAGAATTGCACAATGCGTTGAAACTCACATGAGTAGATGGCACACTAATCCAAAAAATGAAAATGAAAAATGGGGAGTACCTCCTAGTAATATGGAACATATGATAGTTGCAATGGCTGATATGTTAGTAGCTCAAAAATTCATTAGGATAGATTTTGATGGGAACGAAATTATTTATGGATAAGCAAGAATTAGAAGCATATCATAAAGCGGCGGCTAGATCATCAAAAGAATTTATATTACACAATCAATTAAAAAGAAAATTTCAAGTAACCTCTTATAAAAGATTATTAGAAAACTTTAATATGATTAGTAGTAATTATGATGGTTCTGATTATATGGAACAAGTTGAAAAAATTGATAAAATATTAAAAGAAAACTTTACTCTTCATGAATTACGAAGTTTTTATGAAAATTTTTTAAGTATTTGTGAAATGTCTTTTTTGGATTATTCCCGATTTTTAGAAAGAGAATTTGAAGAAATTGACGATGTTACCAGTAAAAAGAATGTTGAAATAAATAACTTAAAAAAGTCATTAGATATGATATCTGAGTTATATGACTAAATATTATGGAAAAAGCACTTTATTATTTAAAGTCCGAATATGGATATGATGAATTTGATTTATACCAAGAATTCCGAGATGATTGGGAATCCTTTGTTCATAAAATAGAAGAGAAATTCCCAGAAGAACCTGCTAATAAAGAAGAAGAGAAAATATTATATGATTTAATAGATAACTTTATGATAGATGTCCGTATGGAAAATCGTCGACGGAGAAGAGCATATTAAATTTGTTCCAGGGACGATAGTAAAAATATCGAACCTATCTAAACCTTCATATTATCTTTACAAAAAATTTACTAAACAGAGCCCATTATTAGTTTGCCCTTGTCATTTAAAAAGAGATATTCCTCTCGTCGTTGAAGATATTTTTGAAAAAGGAATTGTGTTACTCAAAGGAAAACGAGGATCTTTTTTAACAATGACTTATGCTAGTGATTTAGAAGCTATATATGAACGTTAGTCAATACCACCAGCTGATTCTACTGCAGCTATATGATTAGGAGATCGAATACTTCCAGCAATCGGAGCGACTGTTCCAATACCGAATAATTTATCAACTTGGTCGTGTTTTGGAATTCTAATATATTCTAATCCACCAAATTTTATAGTTCCTTTATAAGGAAATCCGTATTCATCAGTTTGAGAAAAATCAAAAGACCAATTTATATTTTTTACTGCGTATGGGCCGGTAGTCATCCTGCCAACTCGAATGCAGAGAGCTTGAGAATCTGCTCCCAATGCACCAGCAATTGTTGAATCAAGTTTTGCAAATATTTGTTGTTCTAATTTTGTTAATCTTCCTACAGCATCACTAATTCTATCAGTATCAATATCTTTCGCCTGAGGCGGCTCATCAGGAGGAGTTTGGCCAGAAAGAAGAGTTCTTGCAGTAGTAGTTAAAGTGGCAGCAGTTAATTGTAATCCTGCTTCGACCCCGGTTTTTGTCATGTTGGCTAAATCAGTAAGAGCATTAGGGTCACTCATAAATTGAGCTAAATATCCTGGGGCTGTAGGAAAAGGACCTTTAAAATAATTTTTAAGAATATCATCATCACCAGCAGGTCTTGGAAGAAATAAAGAAGCTAATCGTAAAATTGGACGAACAACTTCATGTTCGCCTGAAAAAATACCCGCTTGACCAAAAGTAAAAACCAAGTTTAAATCACTACCTAAATTTATAGGTGATACGCCTTGCCATTTCGGTGCTTTTTTCCATTGAGACATAAATCTTCCTGCTGTAGTATCATTACCATCCTTATCTGTCCCAGTAGAGTCTAAAGATCGAGCTAATTCCATACCTTGTTTTGCATTTGAAATAAATCCATTATTTAAAGCATCTAATGCATTTCCATACTCATGATTATAACTAAAAGCAAAGTTAGGTTGACCTTCTAAAATTAAAAAAACATTTTCAGAAACATATCCAGTTCTCCAATTTCCCCAGGCTGAATCATGGGCTGCCGGCGCATAAGGAATAGCTGCATTACTTACAAATAAATCTACTGTTTTAAATTTATTTACAAATTCATATGCATGTCCTTTTTCATCATCTACACCACTCTGCTGAAAAGAATCATATAAAGGATTTATAGTCCCCACTGCAGTAGGAAAGTGTGCAACTGTATGAGTATCTGTTCTATAAACTTTTCTAGTTATACTTCCACCACGTTCATCTGGTGTTACACTTTCTCCAGGAGCTGCCTGAACTAAGTTTGTAAAAGATGGTCTACTTATCATAAGTATCTCTCCGTTTTTTCTTTATCTGCCCAAGAATCTCTTTCTTCTTTTTCCATATCACCAGCTATACGAAGTAACACTTCATATATTCTTTCTAATTGAGGATTAGCTTGTTTTTCTTCAGCATCCACAGAAGTATCTTCACCAAATTGTTCTCCTCTTCCACTTAATACTGAATCACCTTCTCCTTCATTCATATTTAATGATTGAAAAGTGTCTTTATTTTCACCAGATAATTCTCTCAATGAACTATTCAAATCTTTAACAGTATTATTTAACTCCATTAATTTACTTATTGGCTCATCTAATTGCATTAATGGCTCAGTTAAACCTTCTATTCCAGCGGCGAAATCACCTTCAAAACTTAAACTGCTCAATTCATTTAATAAAGGTTTCAATCCTTCTAAAGTTTCTCGTGCACTATCTAAATTATCTATATTTCCTAAATTACCTAAAGATTCTGTTAAACTAGATATTTGATCAGCAGTTTCTATAATTCCGCTCATATCAGTATCCATATCTTCCATACCAGAAAACTTAGAACCTAGATCCATAATTTGATCAACTGTTGCTATTACTTCAGATAAACCTTCAATAACAGTCATTTGATCACCAGTTAAATTATCTATATTGTCAATGATATTTCCAATTGACCCTAATAAATTATTTATAGAGCCAGAAACACCATCTACATCAACTTCATCTCCTGCAGCTCCCATTCCTTCCATAAGAGAATAAATATTTATTATTTTATCAAAAACATTAGATACTGAACCAATATCAGCAGCAAATCCAGTATCGGCTATATTATTTACTAATTCACTAATTTCTGTATCAGAAATCATTTCAAATAATCCAACTAATCTTTCTCTAATGTCATCTGTATTATCTTCCATATCAGATAAAGCATTTGACATTTCAATTGATGATTGAATAGAATTTAACATTGAAGAAACTACACTAGATGCAGTCATTATATTTTCTGCATCATCTGTAAATCCTTCTAGAGTCGCTCCGACGGAAGAAAATGAATTAAAAAAAGTGGAAAGAGATTCCCCCATTTCCAATGCTCCAGCATTTTCAGAAATCATATTAGCTATTTCACCAGCTACTACTAATGTTTCAGAAATAGCTCCCATTGAATCATTGAACGCATTAGATGTTGTGCTAATTAATGAAATAGAATTCATTGCATCATCTACTGAACTTCCTAATTCTTCAAATGAAGCAAATAAATCAGTTAATGGTCCAGTATCTGGAGAATCAATTTCAGATATATTTTGTAATGTTGATTGAATAGCAACTATACTTTCTTGTAGTGAACCCCCAACCCCAGCTAATCCACCGATACCCTCTAAAGCTGAATCTACATTATCACTGAATTGACTCAAGATATTAAAAATATCTATTATTTGAGTTATTTGTGCAGTAGACTCACTTGTTTCAATACCTTCCATAACTGAAAGCGCTTGATTAAATGATGTCAATGAACTACTTAATTCAACGCCAATTGCTTCAATTGCACCAATACCAGCACTAATTTCACTAGCAGTTTCTTCTATAGTTGTAACTTGTGATAGACTTTCATTAATTCCATCTATCATTTCAGTTAAATTAGAAATATTTCCGGTTAACTCTTCTGATATATTTGTAATTTCATTAAATGATGCCAAAGCAGCAATTAATGATTGACCAGTTTCACTTAAAGAATCTAAAACTTGTGTATTATCTATTTCACCTATTTCATTTAAATTATTTAAAAAAGTTGATACTTCACTAATAGATTCCATTGCACTTGGAATAGCGCTTTGCAAAGTACTCGCAGTTTGTAATGTTTCTCCGAGAGCTTGAAATATATTATTTATATCATTATAAGTTGTTGAGTCTAAAGTTATATCGCCAATATCAGACGCTTGCTCCATAAAAGATTGTGCTGCATCTAATCCAGCAATTGCTGGAGTTATTACATTTGAAATAGTAGATGCAACTGCCGCGGCTTCATGTAATGACGAAAGTGATTGTTGAATATCTTGAGCAAATGTCGCAAGTTCTTGACCTTGTGAAGATAATGTAGTCCAATCAGATGAAACTAAATCTTCAGTTCCAGATAAAAATTCTTGTAAGGCTGCTATACCTTCTTCACTTCCAGATATTTCAGTTAAATTATTACTAAGAACAGTTGAAGCATCGAATACACTTTCAAAAATCATTTTTAGACTTTCAGAATAATTTAATGCTTCAGTTATATCCATTCCACTAAAATTAGAAAGTCCTTCAGTGGCAGTTAAAAATTCATTTATAGACTCTATACTTTCTAAACCAGTAGATGCAATTGCACTTAATTCATTTGCTTTTTGATATGATTCTTGAATAGTATCTAATAAATTATTTAATCTCGTTGCACCTTCGGCATCGATATCTGCGCTAAATAAATCAGCTGCTGTATCAATAAATTCAGAAATAGAAGCGAGACTATCCATACCAGCTTCAATACTATCGTTATCCATTCCTTGAATTGAACTAGCAAATATAGACATTGTTTCAGCTAAAGCTCGCCAACCTTCATCTTCAAATGCTAAGGACGGCCCTGTTGCTCCTTCACTTGCTTGTTGTTCTATACTGATATTATTTACTGACTCTAATATTTGAGATAATGAATCTAAAAGTAAACTGTTTCCATTAAATATTTCATTGAGAGTATTTCCAATAAAAGCTGAATCTGCAGATTGTTCTGAACCCTCACTACTAATACTTAAGTTTTCTTGTTGAAGATTCCGTATATCATCTAATACTTCTTCAGTTGTTTGCATATTATCAGTAATTGCTACAACTTGCTCGTATAAATCTCTAACAAATTCTGGTAGTTCAGAAACTATAACTTCACTAGGTTGATTTTCCTTTTCAGTTATACCTTCTATTTTTGCTGCAGCGTTTGCAATACTAGCATTTACTTGATTTAAACCTTGGGATATTTCATTCGTAGATTCTTGTATTTGTTCGCTTATGCCTTCAATAGCCATAATAATTAGTAGTTTTTATCTGATTGCGACTAATAATTCTAGTTCATAATCTGTATTATCATTATATAATTCTGTGGATTTCTTTAATATTCTATACCACCAAAAAAAGTGGAGGTTTTTATTTACTGGACTTCCTGTTAATGGACATTGATAATCATCCATTCTTCGATGTATAAATCGTTTTAAAGTTATTACATTTTTTGGATTATATATTTGATCTGGATAATTTGCTGCAGATAATATATGAGCTCTATCTAAAGTAACCGGAGAACCTTTTTCAAGCTGATAAGATTCTTTTGCAGTTAAACATCGTTCAAATTGACACTGTCTTTTATCTCGTTTATCAACTATTTTCTTTGTTTCGACCCATTTTGGATCATCACTAGAACGTCTACCATTTCCGTTGCCCATCATTAATTTAGTATATTAACTAATCCTCTTCGCTATTTCGCCAAGGTTCCCAATCATCATATCCTGCAATAAATGCTTCAGCTTCATCTTCATCTTCTGGAAAACCATATTCATAACCATAACTATTTAACGAATCAACTAATCTTTCAGCGTCTTCTCTGTCATATCCATTATCCATTAAATGTTCTACTTTTTCATCATCGGCCATATTATATTCATACATTTCAACTAACACAGAATTATCTTCTACATATACTGATTCATCAAGTTTATTAGATTTACTATAAATATTTTCAAATAATTTTTCCATTTATTTTCCTTTATTATATAGTACTAAATAAATATGAATAATCTATTCGAAAGAATATATGCCAAATCTCTCGAAAATAAAGCCGTAATTGATAATAAAGAAGTTCATTTAACACCATTACGAGATGTTCTCAAACAGGCTCAAAATTATTTTAAAAGAAACTTATTAGATAAAACTATAGAAACAAAAGAAGGTAAAAAGATATCAATAACAGAAAAAGGATTCAATGAATTATTTTTCTCAATTGGTGAGGCATTACGGGGTGGCTCAAAAGGTGCTGCAGATGTATTTAAATCACGTGCCGATGATGAAGATTATTGGTACGATGTTTTATCAATTGTAGTTTCATTGGAAGACATTCTCAAAGATATGGAATTTGATTATAGTAAACCAAATTATAAAAAAGAGAAGAAACCTAATATAGAAAGATATGATACTTATTCTTGTGAAGTTTTAATGGATGACGAACTACACGATACTAAAATTCGTGTTGAAGTTGATAAAGATAATAAGAAAAAATATTATTTTCACTATATAAATTAAAAATGACTTTGTAATCTATCGTAAAATTCACTCCTAGAATCTTTTATTTCATCTAATACTTCATCAATAATAGAATGGGCAGTTCTTATTCTACTTGTAACTGAATTATCAAAATGTCTAGAATTTTCTAATTTCTTAATTAAATTACCCAATGTTCTATAAGAAGTAAAAGTGTGACTAATAATGTCATCTTTACTTTTATCAGAGTTTTTATAACCTTTTCTTTCTTTACGAAATAATTCATCAGACGCCTCTCTTTCATTACGAGCCATTAATTCACTTGAACTTAATTCTTTATCCATTTCTTTTAAGTTATAAATTTGTTCAAATAATTTATTCATTATCATCCTCCATATCAATTATTTTATTTGTTTCATTATCCCAAATATTTATTTCTATTTCCCAACTTTCATTTTCTTCTTCCATCCATTCATCATACTTTGCTTTCGCTTCTTCAAAATCATCGGTATCAAATGTGTCAACGGAAAATCCACCATCGGAATATTCTACAGTATATTTAGAATCTTTATCCTCTCTCAATGATTTGTTATAAATCTTTTCAAATAATTTCATTTTATCTCCTTTAATCACTAATTTGTATATTCATTTCGTGACATAATTCCTCAAACATTTCTTCTGTTAAAGATTCTGTTCCAGCATATTTTTCAAATCTATCATAATCTAAATCTTTAACACATTGACGTAATAATGACGCTGAAGCTTGTTCTTCTATATCATCGCTTTCTTCACTTCGTTTTCCAGCACTTATAATTTCTAATGTATTAAAATTAAAATACTTATTTTCTGGTACATCTTTTTTTCCATTATAAGTTTTTGCTCTTTCAAAATCGTCGGCCCTATCATCTCCACCAAAGAGATAACATTCTTTATACCCTTGTCTATATACTAAAGCTAATGCGTCATATAATGTTCCAGCCTTTGTACTAGAAACTTGAACTAAATCACTTACCGTATCGTTAACATATTTTAATTTACTTTCGAAACTTAAAGGATTTTTATATTGAGTGTTTTCATCTTTATTTTTAGCAGGTTTTGGTGAAAATTTTCCATCATAAGAACTAGAGAGATACATAATTGCATCGGCATCAATACTATCAGCTGTTTCTCTCATAATTCTGGCAAGTTTTCTATGCCCAATGCTCGGAGGATTAAGTCTACCAAAATTCATAACTACTTTATTCATTATAATCCCTTTTCATATTCAACTACTGCTAATTTAACTTTCATTTTAACTCTATCATCTTCTAACCAATGAGAATAAACTGGTCTCACTTCACAATGTTTTTTAACCCAACCATTAAAATCTCTGGGCCAAACTTTTTCTATTACTTCATAATCTTTTCCGATTCGTTCTAAAACATAATCATTGTGAACTACATACTTAGGTGCACCTTTTGTTGGTTTATCAAATAATGAATATTCTTTTTTTCCGTAATTTCCAGTTCCTTCATGCAATTTATGTATTTCATCAAATGTTAACATTAGTTTCTCCTCTAATAAATTATGGTCACTATCAAATTTAATATCAATAAACTTCTGTGATGCCAAAAAGTCCGCCAAATGTAAACATTTTTCATCAAACTCTTCTGGTTTAGCAGCATCCTTATCAAAGTTTCCCATGTGTGCATAAACCAACCGAGCCTCATCTTTTAGTCCTGCTTGATGTAATGCCATACCAGCATCTTTGGCGTGATATTTAGATGTATATTTGTCATCATCAGTTGCGTACTTAAACATATCATGAGCAATTGCTGCTATTATCATTGTGTCTTCATCTAATTCTGGAAATGCTGCACATATAACTCGAACGAATCTAACTACTGCTTTGGTGTGTTTAGATAGTCCGAAATCTGTATTGGCAAATTTTGGGTGATACTTACCAGTTGAACTCGCTTGACCTTGAATGTTCTTATATGCTGCTGTTCTTAAGAGATCTTGAAGTTTAGAACGTTTTGATGGTGATTTAATTAGTGATAGTTCTTTTTCATATGCTTTAACTATAGGAGATTCTAACATTTCAAGCTCAGTAAGTTTCATTTCTTTATCTCCTAACTTATTTTTATATAATCTGCAATATTATTTTGAATATTAATTCTACCTTCGCCAATATATTTTAAATGATATTTAGCTGCTCTTGATAAAATACAACTAATATTATTTAAGTATATTAAATTAGGATCATCTATATTTAATTTTTCTACATTTGATAATTTATGTGTCATAAAAAATGGTTTAAAAATTTTATTATAGTAATTTGCACAATCAATTCCTCTTTGATTGCTTGGATAAGAATTTTCTTTTAATCTTAAAAATTCTTGTATAAAACTTTCTTCTATTTGTTCTAATGAAGCTAATTCTTTATTTAATTTTGTTTGTAATCCTATTAATTTACTTTTATTTCTAGGGTCTTTTAATTCTTTTTGTAAAAAAGCTATTCTTTCATATTTATCCGATGCAGATTTAACAATTCCTGATATTGATATTTTATTAAAATATTCAGTATATAAATTAGCTGATTTTAATTCATCTTTTAAAGCATCTTTACATCTACCTATTTTTGCACCGGTGATAGGATATTGAGTTGCTTCTAATTGTATTTCACTTTTTGGAGATGATTGCTTTATTAATAAATCTATCATAATAAAACCAGTTTTATTATATTTTTTATTAGGATTACATTTAAATGATGCTGTAGCTAAAGCATCTGTTATTTTTATTTTATCTGGATAACTCGTAATTGTCCCGCGTGCATCATCATCTGATAATGTAAAATATCTTAAATTTTTATTATTAAAAGTTGAATCATCGGTTGATCTTATCTCCATATCTCCATATATTTTAAATTTATCAGATATTAAACTAACATGCATTTCATCGAAAGTTTCATTCTTTTTTAAAGAAATTGGAATTATATCTTTATTTTTAAATAAATTATTAGCTGCATCAATATATTCAGACATTATTTGTCCTTTTCTTAAAGTAATTAAATTTATATTATCTTTTAAATTTGTTTTATATAATATAATGTCAGCTGGAAATATTGTATCTCTAGAAATTCCTTCAATATTTCTTTTGTCAAGAGAACCATTTAATATTTTAATATCCATAGTATCAGGTTGATACATTTTATATTCAGATAAATTTATATCTCCAGTACGATAAATTTTTTGTAATGAATCTCTTAAAAATCTACTTTCTAATTTTAAAAATGATAATAACCATTTACTTTCTAAAAATTTTATCATAAAGTCTTTATTAGGTAAAAATGGAAATTCTTTTTTAAATTTATTCCAACCCTCATCTGATAAATCAATACCTTTTGAGATTCCGCCACTTTTAGTTTTATTATAATTTATTCCATAATTTTTTTCAAACCATCCAGGATTACTTAATAAAATATTTCCAGCAATAGTTTCTTGTAAAGCTGTTTTTTGATCATCTGTTAAAGTTGCTGCATCTGATGATTTTGAAGAATCTTTTAAAATTATTCGTTTTTTTACTTCATGTATATTAATTATATTATCTATATTATCTTTACTAACTTTTGGTTTAGATGGAATATCATACGTTCTTATTGAAAATTTTTCTCCAGTATTTTTATTTATGCCTATAATAAATCCTTTTTCTGTTTTATTAAACTCTCCAAAATTCTGATCTGATGAATTTTCTTTAAAATTAGATTTAATAAATTTTTGTATTTTATCTGGATTACTTTCATATAAATAATTTCTTTTTATTAAAAAGAATTTTTTATTTGATTTAGCACCTAATAAACCAATATAATCCTCCTCACTTTCAGTGATTCTTTCAAACCCCTTCACAACATCGGGTGATCTATTAAAAAAACTAAAGGCTGATCTATCTACCATCTTAACAAATTTACCATCATTATCACTAATAACAAAACCTTCGCCATTGGTAACTTTCATTCCGCCTGATCTAGTGTTAACTCTGGTGATCCATTCTTGGGCTTTATTAAATTGATCTATTAAAATGCCTTTAATATAAGTTGCAAAATATAATCCTCTAGCAATTTCTTGAATTAAGTCTTCATTATTTTGTATTATTAAATGCAATTCCTTAGAAGTGGAACTAATATTATCCCTCTTATTATCTCTACCTTTTTTAGTCTTAAGTTTATCTAATCCAGAATATGCTTTGTGCATTTTCTTAGTAATCCAATCATGTAATTCTTTAACAAAATTATCTGGATCAATTTCTTCACCTTTATCAACTTTATGGTTTTGTAAAGTCATCATATAAAATTGAACAAATTCTTCATTACTAATTAAGTTTTCATATTCTTCATGACTAATAAGTCTATTACAAATTTGCTTTAATTCTTTAATACTATTTTCTAATCCCTCAGAAGCATTTCTATCCAATGTGACTTTTCCACTTAAATCTGGTAAGCGAGCATCTATAACAAATGCCCAATCTGGAACATTATTTAATTCATCTATTTTTACATCATTTGATTGTTGGGGAGATCTTAAATCACCTTTATATCTGGTATGAAAAACTACTCCAATTCCACTATTAAGCATTCTTTTACCAAGCTCAGAATCCGCTGGTGCTGCATATGCTAATGTGTTAGGTTGAACATAATTAAATCTAATACCATCTTCATCAAATGTTTTAATATCACCTTGTGTCCATAACATATCACCTTGCCAAACTTCTCCAGATGGAATAATATTTTCACCTGCTAATTTAAGCGCATACTTAAGTTTATTCTTTAATCCCTCAGCTCGATTATCTTCATCAATTTGGTCATATGTTAAATAATATTTGGGATTAACATTGAATAATGATTTTGTACTTATGCCTGGACCATCAATACCCGGAAAGCTAGTCCACATTGTGATTGCAGGAGAGCCGTCCCATTTTACAGTTGGTCTCGGTTGTGAAGAATCAGTACTTCCTTCTACTATTTCTAAAGCGTGATTGAAATGACCCAACATCCTTTTGATGTATTCTGGTCCTTTTAGTAAACTGTCTTCTATATGTAAAGAATGTGTATCTTCTCTTAATTTGATTGCCTTATATCTTTCCTGTAATGATAACATATTATTTAGTTCTCCAGTATAAAAAATAATAAAAAACACTCGATAATCTCTTTCCCTCCTAAATTCTCTTTAAACGAGAAAGAGAATCTCGACTAAAATGCTGATTATATATGTAAATATCAAATTTCTTAATTTGAATAAAAATTCAATAAATCTTATATAATATATGTAAATCAAGAGGGAGAATAAAATATGGGAATGTTTAAGGAAGATGCTTACCAGTTTGAAAAACTAATGCAAAATCAACCAGACTATGGTTATATTACAGATAATTCAAATCATGTAAAATCTATAGATCAAATTCGTAATTGGATGGTTGATATGAGCGATCTTCGTTATACCATTACATATTTTGATAAATTTGGAAAAGAAACAAGAGATACTAAAAACTCACAAAAACGCCGCGATCTATACTTCATTGCTTGGGAGCAAGACGAAGGTATGGTTATGGGAACTGAATATATGGTTATTACATCAAAGCAATCCAATGGTGAAAAAACAATAACTTTAAATGCTCGTGCGGCAAGATATACACTACATGAGTTTAAGATGACTGAAAAGAGACTTAGAAAAGCAGTTTCAGGTGGGGTATTATAATGCACACAATACAAAAACAAACAGTATCAGATATAGTTGCACATATGTTTGCAAGAAGCGATATCAATCCAAATATATATTCCAGTTTAATCAATGAAA
>Ga0131853_10018798_pt1 | contig 12574 bp, 6 predicted proteins | sample TergutLab28metaG_FD_92764 | JGI IMG/M metagenome (GOLD analysis project Ga0131853, IMG submission 92764) | Labiotermes labralis P1 segment gut microbial communities from Petit-Saut dam, French Guiana - Lab288 P1 (version 2) (version 2) | ecosystem: Host-associated > Arthropoda: Insects >...
GAAGTCAGTACTCGGAAGGTCCTGCGACCGGCCATCTCGACACAGGTTTTTCTCGGTTTCCCTGTGTCTATAAGCAAATGCTGAGATGGTTCCCAACATTCCAAGTTGCCACTACATGCTTCTTGTGTAGCTGTCCCGACTTAAATTTATTAGTAACCAATTTCATGTTTTGTTTACATGTAAAATAACCACTGCCACCGGGTAACAACCCAATTGCAGTAAATAAATAAATATAATAATGAAATTATGCTGTGACCAGCTATTAACCAGAGTTTCACTATGTACAAAGCATGATGACAGAGACACTCTGGTTCACAGAAACCTGTTAAAGCAGTGACCAACTGTCAACTCTTAAAGCCAGAATTAACCTAAATTATACATAAGGATTCACTTCTTCCTCACAGAGATCGCAGTCCTGTCCATTACAAATACCAAGACGTTAAAGAGGCACAGGAAAAAAAAAGCTTTTCATTGTGAGAATGATACTGACACATGAACAGACTCTGTGGGCAGAATATAAAACGTGTTCATGTTAATGTGGTGGTATAAGTAGTAAACAGTGGGCCTCGAAGGATTAATATAATGTGTATGAGGAGAAGTCGTGAAATCATCATCCACGTACAGTCAATTAACAGCAGGCGACATTACCGTCGGTGTCGCAGGTGTTGTGTCTGGAAGGGAGAGACATTTCTGAAGCAATACATTAACAATAATTAGTAATTAGTACACTAACAAGCAGTTTCAACATAATGATCATTATTATTATTTCAACTAATCTGCACACTTCACACATGACTGCCAAAAAAAAAATTCTGAAATTTGTACGTACATATCAGCACTTGGTCAAAGCGAACATACTGTAAGTTGCTACTGTTTACTGTATATGCACAACTGTGGGTTACAGAATGAGCCACATTTTATACATTATGATGAGCAGCACATTTCTTGGCCTAAATAAGATTATTTATGATCGCACATGTCGAAATGAACAAGTGAGTAAGTTGGAATTGTAACATTAAAATGTATTACACGTTACACAAATTGTTCCTTTAAAAATGTTATTACAATCTAAAATACATGTATTCTGTTATCTCAGGGCTTCATGTTCCATGAAAATCCTGTTCTAAAGCTTGGCTTGCAATTATTGTGTGAAAAATGGACATGTCAAACGTAAACGTGCTAATGGCAAAACACCAGAGTGAAGTAAAATCGCGACACTGTATGCAATACATGCTTAACACGATTGATTGCAAAGGCACAACTACAGATACTTCGCTTTAAAGAGATTCTAAACAAAATGCATCATGGTTGAGGGAGGTGAAGCATAATTTGTGACACCGTGTACTCTGACTTGCTATTAGATGCACATAGACAACAACATATTCATCACTTTCTTAAACTTACTCATTAAAATCACTTTACACTGTATCAAAGAAGTAAATAAATAAAATACATAAATTGAACATCAATGTGTATATTCAAACTTAACAAAGTGTCTGGAAGTTTCAAAGAATTTATGTTATGAAAGTGTGCACCACCTGATCACATGCTCACTGACCAGCAGATGGCCTTTTCTATGTCACCCATTGCTTGAACTATGAACCTCTATATTAATAAAAAGGTAATAATTATTACGTCACCCTTATATTAACATCCATGATACTATTAAACATGGGGACCTCACCAAAGCTTTGCTAGTGTTGTGACACAGCCCACTGACAAAGGTCGCACACTGCAAACAGCCCACTAGAACCTAACCTCATAGTAGATAAGGCTGCAGCATGGTGGTATCAAGAAAAATAATCCAAGCATCCATACCCGTAATACAATTTGAATCTACAAAAGATTATGAGCAATTATTTACTGATACATTTAACTCCTACACAATATGTGTATACTACATACAGAGTGTTTGTAGGAACCATACCGACAGACTTCTAGGGCTTGTTCTCTACCCACAAATACCCATTACATTCTGTGTTGATGTGTCCACATTCATATTTGAGATAGGTGACCGACACTTCACATGGACATAGGTGGATGAAATAAGAGGACGAGAATGTAGGAAACTGTCCGCACAGCTAAACACTTCAGGCGCGTCCGCGTAACTATAACAACAAAGAAAGATGGGCATTCTTAGTAACCTGGCACATGTGGTGGGAGAAGTAACCATAATAATCATAACAACATTCCGAATCTTGAAAACCACTGTGATCTAGCAAATGAAAGGTAACTTTAATAACCAGGGTAGTCACAAATGCACATGGTAGGTCTCCATGGAATTTGTTATTTTTTGCCCGGCTTTAACCAAATGTGGTGAAAGACTTCAGTAAATCTCCACAGTGACAATTTTGATAAAAATCCGACCATGGGAAGCAAGTCGTCCGAGGCGGACAGCAAGACAAAGCAGCCAACGGTCACTTTACGCAACTGTTTTGCGGAGGAGCCCACAGACGGAACGCCTTTCGATCCCTCCTCACCTCATGTAATTCAGAATTGCGATAAACAAACGTACTTACCAAAATGGCGCCAACCTCCGTCACTGCAGAACATACAGCGACGTACAAATGACTGGAGGTAAGTGCACAGAGCAGCTACGGCAGCGTGGCCGTACCACACGTCCCGGTGCAGGGTCAGCAGGGGCACTGTGCAGATATGATATGAATGTGCATACGGCGACACAAATTGGGTGCTTACCTGTGAGTAGCAAATAAGCCCAGAAGTTACCGGACAAGCTGTGCATTGAAACTTGTACACTTGACGAGAGAAGTACAAGAGAATTTCCACGCAAGATGAGGGACAGTAAAGCAGTGAGAAGCAGTACCTAATTAACTTGCACTGATGTTAAATTTGCAACTGCACAGCGTGGAACAGAACTAGACACCAGTCTGTTCAATAGTCTTTCACATCTTTATTAAAATGTGCACCAAATCTGTATGAAAATCTGCTCATTACTGGACTGGTTTAATTTCTAGATGATAAACATTTATAAAATTAACTCCTAAATGTATTGGACGATCAGAACCATCTTGATGCTACAGACAATATCAAACAAAACAGCCACCATATTTTCCGTTTGATATCGTCTGAGCAGTTCGCTGAAATGTAAAGGTACAACAGTCGCATTTGGGACTGAAAGGTTGGAGCGACACAGCAGTGATAACAGCACTGCACTGTCCCGCATGCCAATGAATGAAGTCAAATAACAGGACATACACAATGTACGTACAACGTAACAATAGGGCGCGATCGTGCAATCATTGTTGCAGTGGCAAAGCAATAACTTTTACGTATTCTGAGTGTGTGTGTGTGTGTGTGTGGCATTAGGTATCCAGCATGCAATGCGCATGCGCCATATTGTCATCTCTCGCCTGCCAGGCTGTACTAATTTTTTTTCCAAAAAGTTATTTAACATGGAATGTGCCTTTTGATTTTTCTCTACAAATGTTGTCTGAAACATTTCTCACTCTAAGATGAAACGAACGAGATATAATAAAAAATGTACACTGGTCTTCAAGTAAAGTATTGTTATCCTTTTCAGATTTTAATGAAACTGGAATTTTATCGACAGATTTTCGAAAATACTCCAATATCAAATTTCATGACAATCCGTCCAATGGCAGCCCAGTCATTCCATGCGTGCGGACGGGCAGAAATGACAAAGCTAACAGGCACGTTCGCAAAACTGGGAACTTGCCTAAAATACATTATTTATCCTGCAAGTTGAGCTCACTAAGTACTTTATCACTCATATAAGAAGACATGATAAAAAAAACTGCCATGATAACGCATTAAGAATTGATTTCTATCCATGTGATTTCAACACTGACATAATTTCATGGCTCATTACAGTGAAAAGGCAAGTCATATGACCTATTATTACTCTTTTAACTAAGGTGTTACGGAAATAAAAAATCCATTCGCCAAATAAGAATGAATACTCTTCAACATCACACCAACGAAAAGAAGAAAAAATCACTCATTAAGTATTAATTCAGTTACCAGTGAGAATTATACCATTACATACATTTGTAACCGATGACCTTACGTCATAAAAAGTTCTTAAATTCTACACTATTATTTCATCAGTAACTAATCGAATAAGGATTATTTGCTGAAATTAACAAACTATCAATGTGCTGATTGAAAATTATTTTCACACTAAAACTAAACAAGATATGTTCATAAAGTTGTGTGACACAGCAAAATATACAAATTTAATTTTATGTTTTGACATTTAAAATAATTTCTATAAAGAAATCAGACAATAATATAGACATACAGATAGAAACTAAACACCACATTATTTTGATGTACGTGCTGTGGTCTGGATAATAAACTACAATACTTGTTATTATCGTTACTGAACCCAAACACAAAGGCATACGCATTTAACAGTGGTAATAACAAGATGTACAACTTAAAAGAGCTCAACTGTAATTCGCATGACATTTACAGTGAGTTCACAAAACGCAGTAATTCAAACGGCTTACAAATACAATGTATTCCGTCACATTCACACATACACACACCCACACACACACAGACACACACAAATAACAACAAACTAAATTCAACATGATGTGTACCTAAATGTTCATTAATTTAAAGACAAGCAAGCAGAACCATTTTTTATCACACGACTTTAACTTCAGTAAGTCTACACGCCCACAATTTATACAGACTTAGACTGAACAGGCACTGACAGCCCAAATAAGCAACGAAGTGTTCATTACGCAATTTTATTAATTTCCATACACGTTAATTACTTTTAGGCTAAATTTATTTCTTAACAGTAGTCAATGGAATTAAATTTATTATAAAGATATTGTAAGAAACGTCCTTGCATTAACACGTTTCAGCAGTGAACGTACTTCCTCTTTCTGGAGAGGTCTGACTCTCTCAGATCAGTCGTACTGGAGACTCCAGCCTTCTAGGTTCTTACACCGTGTCGACTGGTGATTATTCACCAACGTTTCGAAGGGCCTTACTGTCTTCATCTTCAGGACCAAAGCAGCAGGGAGGTGAATGATACCATCGGACTTGAATCTACAAACTCTTTTCCTTTGACTTACTTAGAAAATTCAATCATTGCATTTATGTAAAAGATCAAGATATAGAGTCCGAAAAAATTATTTATCATGCCTGTTCACGGATTTAGGTGTAGAATACAGGAAATTTCCACCATATGTTTTTGTGATAAAAGTTTATGGTTCACGTCGCAAACCGCTAGGTGATCTTAACAAGGCACAAGCCACGCCCGTAGACCAGTGATTGACTGTTTATGATCACCAACTGGTGTGGGTCTCCATGTTTGTGAGTGCATCTATCATTCAAATCCGTATCTCCTAATTACGTCTGTATTATTGTAATCCTACATGTGGAGACAAATCCAGCCTGTCTAAAAACTGCACTTTAACTGTGAACTGCATTACATTTGTAACAAAATTAACTTAAACAACGTACTAATGGTGGTACATCTTGAGACCACTCTAAATTGCAAGCGCCAAGTGAGGTTAAAATCATAAATCCTATAAGTAACAGCCAATGTTTTCGTTTAATATCAACAAAGTTTATATGCTACAGTTACTTTGTCATAAAAACGAGTCACTCATAAAAGAGGGGTAGGCGTCAGTGGAATGACTGCCAATGCCACTTGAGCATCTCCAGCAAATGATCAGTTCCAAGAGCGCCTGACGTCACATCAAAGAGCAGACCTGCAGCAAAGACTGCATAAAGGTGGGCGCCAGACGCTTTTTCGTGTATGTTTATTGTGCCAGATGCTGTTGAGGTGGATAGAAGTACTAAATGCTTCTTCTGTGCCTGTCAGAGCTAACTCTTGTCACATCTGCTCCAAAACAGACACAAGTGTCTAGGATAATTAGAAACTGCAAACTGCTTGCTTATTCACATTCTCGTGACACACTGTACATAATAACTAGTAGGTGATTTATTCTAGATCACAGACAATTTGCTTATTTTAAAAGCAAAACAATTTCATTAAAACAAGAAACCAAACACTTGTGTCCCCACATCTAGACAGCCATTAACTAGAGATTGTCAAAAGATAATCAGCCACAATAACAACAATTACTCTCTGTGCTTGTGTACAACACACAACTCAATCGGCACAATTCAAAATTCCGTCTAGTGAAATATATTATGTGTCTGTAATATGTTTATTGAATTAATACTGTGAATTTTGCAAAGGGCCCCATTAGGGTCGAGAAGCCAAAACAGAGAATATGCACTATAGAAACACACACTACTCAGTAAAGCAAATTAACTGTAGAGTAAAACCTATTCTTACTGTTCACAGCTCAATATGAAACCAAAAGAAAGCACTCAGTTACACTTTTCTTTACTTCAGAGCATGTACTATGCATTTAACGGATTTCGCATTGGTATGACAATTTGAACAATCATACCATGATCGACAAAGGTTCCAACACTATGCCTGTGCGCGCGCGCGCACACACACACACACACACACATACACACACACACACACATTCATGTTTTAAACCTATAAAATAGGTTGATTTGTACGTTTTTTTTTTGCGACGGTATGACTTCAGAGAATGTTCATCGTACATATATATACATATATCAAATAAATCATTAAAATACAACCATTCATATCGGCTGAGAGTTGTCAATTCAAATATATTTACTCAAAATCAAGCTATTTCTCGATCCCTATATTTTATAGACAACTTAAGTAACGCTGCAGTCTCGGTAGAGGACATCCCGTTGTGTTTAAAGTATATCAATGAGATAAGATTAAATAAGTACTCCATCTAACACAACTACACGTCAGTCACAAACACTTACGCTAGTTGCAAGCACGCAATACAGAGCTAAGTTGACACAGTATTACGGGAGTATCTTGTGACCAATGTTTCCAATAAATTCTACACTTTACACTGAAGTTAATACACCGCCAGCGTCATAACACAACACGACCCAGCATATAATATCCAGCTCTAAAATAACAAAGAATATATAGAAACAATAATTGCAACCGAGAACATAGCGGCATACAACATAGCGGCATACAACATAGCGGCATACAACATAGCGGCATACAACATAGCGGCATACAACATAGCGGCATACAACATCCAGCACTCAGCTCACTTAAGAATATATAGAATTTTCAACTAAGTGCATAGCAGCTGAAGATACAAGTCGAGAACCAAACACTAATTTTATAATTTTACTAATTATATATATATATATATATATATATATATATATATATATATAATGCACTTGCAACATTCATAATATATCTTACACACATCATACGGAATAATGTGAGACTATTAATAATTTTTAGGATTTTAAGGTTGTCAATCATTGGAAAGATGGAAATACATTCATAATACCCGCATTATAGAATCTCAACACAACTAACTAAAGATAGCACATCTAAAAGCTGGTAAAAATTATAAAGACGACTAATGAATGTAAATGGGATCCCACAAAAATTTATGTTTCTGTAATATATGCACCTGCATTTTTAAGTTTTTTTTTGTTGTAAATATTGGCCTGATTATGGGCTCTTGAGGCCGAATCTAGTAGCCAAGAGTAGAATAATAATAAAATAAACATACAGCTGTGTCAGACGAAGTACATATTTGATCTTATTTCATTAACACCGCAGTCGCGACAGTGACACTGACAGTGACAGTGACAGTGACAGTGACAGTGACAGTCACTGCTGGGACCATACAGGTAGCGAAAGCTGTTTGGATTTTAAAGGCTGTGAAACTTCTACTTCTTTAACGTTTGTGAAAGGTTTTCTTCCAAATTTATTTCAAAAGAAACTGATTTATAATTCCATTCCAGCATTAAAGACGAAGTGATATGAGAAGCTTATTCAATACCTCATGGTGTTACATGACATACTCAAATTTTACAATGCCTGTCTATAGTTCATTCTGAGAACTTCCATTAAATGCGAATTTTCTATGTAAGCTCAAAAAGATTAATCATCATAATTTATCAAATTAAAGTAAAATTGTCAATTTTTACAAGCGCAAATATTGTGTTACGGTCTTAAGTTACTTTTTGGGTTTTACTCCTGAAGTTATTAATACGTTTCTTTTTGCCAGACAAAATTACGCCTGATTTCAGGTTTTCACGGCGACATTCTTCTGGGATGTCGCCGTGATGGTTGGTATAGCTAAAAAAGGTACACAATAAGTGACTTGAAATTTTCGTACAGCATTAAAACTCAGAATACTTCAATCTGCAAGACAGTTTTAGCCAAACATCAGTAAGATGTCTATTTGATGTAACTATTTATCAGACACCCAGCTACTAATAGTGTCATCAGTTATTGAATTCATTTAGCATCCAGTATGCCGTGACTAAGAATTACAACAGTGGAATAGAGCAGAGGCCAATCCTTCGAAAAACCCTTGCTACTCTGTCTGAAAGAAAAAGGTTGTCAAACTAAATAAAAAAGGTTGTCAAACTAAATAAAATATTGGAGCAAAGTGTGGTGTTGGTTATAACAATCATGTATTGATGAACAAGAATTCCTGGTACTGACACATAACAGAAATTGGGGCTCATCATATCACGATACGCTTCAAAGTTCTCTGTCTTTTTTATTGCTTCCATGGCAGTAGTGCATATTACTATCAAAGTGGAGATAAACGTACATGTCAGCGTATCCCAACAACTATCGTAAACTCACTATGCAATTAAAAAAAATATTATCCATAAATAGTCAAAATAATACACATCTCAGTCCGCTAGAAATTTACTGCACTAAATTAAGAGTGCTGGTTCAAGTTCCGCCACATTCTCGCGGCTATAAAACAATTCTAAAATGCATTTAGCCAAATTTTACATTCGGTTTCCATTGCTCCTGTAAATCACAGACGGCGCTCAAGGGCACTACCATGTGGGTAATTAACAACGTGCAGATGTCATTTAACATCTACTACTGAAGTGGCTTCACTGAGACAATCCAGTAAATGTAACAAACAACCTGTGTAACTAATTTTATGGTTACATATTTAAAACTAGCTAAAATATCAACCTAGCACAGCAAATGTTCAATGCCCGGTGAATATATACAGCGATAAAAATAACGTGTGTTCTTGTGTTCTTGGTTTCCGTGTTTCTGAATCTAATCACCCGCTCACATTGGCAGCACAGACAAAATGAAGTCACAATCACATATGACCTTCTACTGTGCTGTACCGATTCACAGTTACAACTTTAATATTATTATCTGTGTTTATCGCTATCGGTTTATGCCTAACCTGCACGGACGGTCAATGCTAAAGTAAGCTTCACGGCCTGTGGATGACCCCCAGCTGTCTATGGAAGAGGATAACCGTGTCACTTCTAGACCACTATGACATACGCCCACACATACGTACTCCCGTAACGTTCTTCCATACATATAAGAGGCCTAGCAAAATCAAAAATTTCTACGTAACACTACTTTAGAAATTTGTGACCATTCTAGTAACCGCCTTCGCATACCTTCTCAGGTGTCTGACAAAGAGCTAAGTTCAATCTCGTCTCAAGCAGGCCACTGTGACCAGGACGTCTCCAGACACATCGTATCCTCCGTATCGATAACGCTAGGCTATCATCACTTGTCCCTCTCAAAGCAGCAATTAATTCGATGCCTCAAACTTTCAACCACGGTTTCAAATGGTAGGAACGTATGAACTGAGCCTCACTAACTGCAGCGAAATTGTATATGTAAATTGAACTACAGTTGTTTGCACAACTGGTAAGGTAAAAGCACACCTTGAATTCTGCATCAAGTTATGTCACTGTGAAAAAGGTTTCGGCTTGTAGGGTATAAATATAGGGAATTTCTTTTATTGTTGTCTTGACCAACGCAGTTCTCATGGGATGTACTGTCGCATGCAAGCGTTCTATGAGACCTTGGACAGCTCTGAAGAAGGAAACAAGAAGTTCTGCAGAAATATCGACACCTATTTACCAAGTGACATGGCGTTGTGCCCCACAAAACTCCACTGCTATCTCCACTGCTATCTCCATTGCTATCTCCACTGCTATAAAAGTCCGAATTCATAAAAAAAGAGTATGTTTAAATTATGAGGTACAGTCATGCAACGAACACAATGACAGACTGATATAGGAGTATATTAAATTGCATTAATAATGACACTGTTTTACACTTAAAACTTCTTTTCCGATGTCGGGAGGAATCAACGATACTGCAGTTCGGGAAACCGAGCTCTGGTGAATGTGAGCCAAGAACTGACACAAACGGCATTACATTACATCGTGGGAATGTGCAGTTGATGTGCAACTCACAACGGTAGAAACAGTGGAACTTGGCGTTGTGACTATCTGCAATGCAGCAAAATAAATCACATTTTATGGGGTGTGTATGTGGTGGATTGCTTGTCCAATCACGGACATCTTTAACTAACCCTAAACACAATTATACCAAAAATACAAACTACCTTTAAGGAGGCCTAAGCAGACACGTGGACAGCAAGGTGCTGGCTCATTTACAAAGTAACAAAAGAAAGGTACAAATATTGCGAGGTCGAAAACCTTATTCTGATGTCAAGGTACACAAGACACCGGACCTCGTACATTTCTGCATTAACTAAGGGAATTGACACTAAAAAAAATCACAGGTGAGTCATGCCTAGACCTAACATTAGATCATGTACCAATTCTGATAACTATGTTTATTCACATACCAGAAAATCAAAGGAACCGTCCGTATACAGCAAAAAGACCGACTGGAATTGTTTTAGAGAAACTCTCGATGAACTAATAACCTTAGAGATACCCCTAAAAACTGAAACACATATAGAAGAAGTAGTCGCAAACATCATCAAAGCTATTTAAAAAGCAGCATGGCAAGCAACACCTGACAGAAACGAACGAAACTCTAAAGAAGGACGCTCAATAATCGTAAAACAAAAAAATAGCAGAAAAAAGGAAGACCCGTAAAAGATGGCAGCTAACAGGAGCCCCACAAGACAAAGATACAACAAGTTAGTAAAAGAACTAAAAAATTGGTTACATAATCTAAAAAATGAAGGTATTTAAGACTATCTCAAAGGACTAACGCCAACTGAAATCACGGATTACTCATTATGGAAAGCCACTTGCAAGATGAAACGTCGTCAACAACACAAACCACCAATACGAATAAACCACAACACCTGGGCCAGAATGGACAAGCAAAAAGCTACGGCTTTTTCGGAACACCTTGCATTGGTCTTTCAACCCCTTCAGTCCCAACTGTCGGTAACGGAAGAAAAAACCATTAATAACGACTTAAATACCCCACACCAGATGGCCTTGCCATTGAAGAAAATCCGAATTAACGAGGTTAAAAATGTCATTCAACATAAAATCAGTCCAAAAAGGCTCCGGGCTACGTCTTGATTACCGGAAAAATTCTTAAAGAACTTTCCCAAAAAGGCCTCAGAGCAATAACACAAATTTATAATGCCATACTTCAAAACGAATATTTCCCTTGTCAATGGAGCGTGGGACAAATCACAATGATTGTAAAACCACGAAGGACCCCAAATGACATAACATCATATCGTCCAATTAGTCTCTTCCCAACCTTATCAAAGATCCTAGAAAAAATATGTCTTAAACGACTAATACCCATCATAAACGAAAGCAGATTAGTATTTTCTCACCAATTTGGATTTAGAAAGGAACACAGAACCAACGAAAAAGCATTTAGATTAGTCTATAAAATCAGCAACTTGGAAAGCAAACGCTAATGCTCAGCTGCTTTCCTCGACCTAAGTCAAGCATTCAATAATGTACAGCATAAAAGGTTTACTCTACAAACTGAAACGTGCTTTCCCACACCCAGAGTATACACTACTGCAATCGCACCACATTGACAGTACATTTCAAGTAAAGTAACAAGAAGCATACATTAACCCATCCAATCTGGAGTACCACAAGGCAGTATTCTCGGACCCACACTTTACTCAATATTTACAGCAGACCTACCAGAAACCGAGCAAACACTGACAGTAACCTATGCCCATAATAGAGCGATTCTAGCCTCACATTTTGACGTTGCGTCAATAAAACTTCAAAATCATCTTAACCAGTTCGAAAAATGGTTAAAATGCTGGCGTATAAAGGCCAACGAAAATAAGTCGACTCATGTTACCTTTACGTTGAAAAGAGAAAACTGCCCCACTGTGAGACTGAATGGAAACCAAATTCCGCAAGGAGAAACCGCCAAATACTTAGGTATCTATCTCGACAGAACACTAACGTGGGGAACTTATGTATTTGCTAAAAGAAAACATATGGGATGAAATTCCAACAAATGTACTGGATGCTAGGAAGAAAATCGGAGTTATCTTTAGAAAATAAGTTACTCATTTACAAAACTATTCTAAAGCCCATCTGGACATACGGTATACCCCTCTGGGGTACAGCTAGTAATTCAAATATTGAAATATTACAGGGATATCAAAATAAAGTCCTCCGAGTAATAGTAAATGCTCCGTGGTATATATATATATATATATATATATATATATATATATATATACACAAAAAAGTC
>Ga0131853_10018799_pt1 | contig 12573 bp, 9 predicted proteins | sample TergutLab28metaG_FD_92764 | JGI IMG/M metagenome (GOLD analysis project Ga0131853, IMG submission 92764) | Labiotermes labralis P1 segment gut microbial communities from Petit-Saut dam, French Guiana - Lab288 P1 (version 2) (version 2) | ecosystem: Host-associated > Arthropoda: Insects >...
TCATCACCTTCGGTTCATAATTTATAAACGTTTATAGGCAACCACGCGCAACTATTTAAAGGGCTGTCTAATATAAACACCGTACCAGGGGCACGAAGACTAAATTAAATGCCGTAAGATAAACGTTAATATTGTTCAATATAATTTGACCACTTTATGGAGTAAGACTCTTCTTCAATGTGACCTGGGCATGAAAAAAACAATTTTTATCGAAAGAGTTCCCAGTCCCGGTGATCCATACTTCAAATAATTGTGCTGAACGGAACCTTCCTACAATGAAAAATATCTTCTCTCTCTTGTGGTTTCTATATGACCAGGTTTGTTAGAATTCAAAATTGAATAAAGCCCACACATATATAATTGTAGTAAAATTCAAATTTTTTTTATGTTCTGAAGCAAGCGGTATATAGGTATAGCCAATAAATTTTAAAGAAATACTCAACAAGGAAAATTAATGGATGTCGTTATTAAGTGGTTCTTTCTTCAGTTTCCTATTTAGGAAGTCCCGAATTCAACTAACGGCGGAATAACGGACACCATGAGATTATTTCCGAACTCACTGCTTACTGTGAGCAGCAACTGTTCGGCACAGTGTAAGTCGTACGGCCTGGATGACCAAGAATTCAGAGATAGGTTGTTGATAAAGACGAAGTTACTCTCTTTTCCGCAGCATTCATTAAAACCACGAAGTCTACCACGACTCCTGCTAGATGGATACGAGAGATTGATGCAATTATCCATGGGTAAAACTGACTGGAGTGAAACTGACGTCACACACACACACACACACACACACACACACACACACGCATATTTATACATATACATAGATACATACATAAATTCGTCCCATGCATCCAGTTATTTTCCGAATGACAGAAGGATCTGGAGTAAGTCATAAACACAAAAACATAAGAACGCATGCCAAGTGAAGAAAATTATTACCGTGCAAAGTACTATATACAATTTGTGTACATGTGTTAAGCATCAACTTTACAGAGAAAAACATTACATATTAAAAGGCTGATTTTTTTAAACATTTTCTTAATAATTTTTTAAATTGTGCTCTTTCATTTTTCAGAATTTTTGACAAACTATGGTTAATTGCTGAAAATTCTGATGTCAGCACGGAATGTACACACTTTCCTGAAAATATATAGGGGTTGTATTAGGTCTGTTTACGATGTTCTTTGTTCCTTGTACTAAAAGTGTATACTGATGCATTTGTTAGAAAATTTGTCTTTACTATGAAAATATGTAGTGTCATGGAATAGGTAAAATCTCCAATTTTTGTTAAATAATCTAATATCAGGATTAAGCGTGTCTGAAGGACTGTCTAATCCACCAAACATTACTACTTAGTCTTGCGCTGTGAAATCTTTACCTGTCGGATATAAAGTCTTTTGCAGTATGACACCATGTCCTTTGCTAAACAGTTATTACGTACCAAACAACAGGCCTTCATGTCACAAAAGACTTGTATTTTCATCAACGCCACTGTAAGAACTTCAGACCTTGTACACATTTAACCGTTCTGAGAAGCGCGTACTTGGGAAGCCCCCAACAACGACGGACGGCCTACTTCAACTTACGATGTGTTTCATTTCGTAATTCACAGTATCACTAAAACTCGATACACTGTGACATGTATAACCGAAACATAGTTTTGCAAATGTCCCGATTATAACCATTCGCTGAGTAAGGAAAAACCTTTGGTCAAAAATAATTTCTAAATTTAAAAAAATGTAAAAATTTGTCATATATAGTAATTTACTTGTGTAAGTGGTAGTGACTATTGTTAGCAAATGACATAAGCAGAAATAACACTGACAGAACAATATTAAAGGACCGACAGATAGAAGTGTCAGCCATGTCAGTCCTGTGTACAGTTATTTAGAAAACTAATGAAATATTACATTAACTGGGGATCTTGTAGTATTTATGAGGCTTAGCATCGACGTGTTTTGACGAGAGTTAATGCAAACTGTCTTTATGAATAATTACATCATTTTGTTTCGAATCTCTCTGTTGCATTACAGGAGCTTATTTAAATTATTACTATAAAGTCTCTTCGAATTTCTTCACAAACACTTGACGCTATTTCTGTCTATCTGAGATTCCAAAACTCACATTCATATTGCTTCATACTTACTTACTTATTTACTTACTCCAGAGCCCTTCTTGAGAAGCTAACTGGTTTGTAGCTAGTCAAGAAATTCCCCGTATTTTATGGAACCCGAAGGTTCATTACCGCACTCACAAGCGTCCGCCACCTGTCTCTATCCTGGGCCAACCCAATCCAGTCCATATACCCACATCCCACCACCTGGAGATCCGTCCTAATATTATCCACCCATCTACGCCTAGGTCTCCCCGGTGGTCTCTTTCCCTCCGGTTTCCCTACCAAGACCCTATACACCCCCCTATCCTCACCCGTACGTGCCACATGCCCAGCCCATCTCATTCTTCTCGATTTTATCACCCGCACAATATTGGGTGAGGGGTACAGATCATTTAGCTCCTCGTATTGCTTCATACACTTAATAAATCTGGAACAGACAGTCTCAAATAACTGTTCTTCAAAATGTGTAACTCTGAAGTTTAAAACACCTGGAAAGACATTTTGTTAGAGAAAACAATGTTAATAAATAGGTATAATTTATAGCGAAGTTTGAGACTGTAATAAAGAACTCAGCCTACGAACCTCTCTCTACCGCGACCGATAACGTCGTTTAGACTATTTGCAAATATGGAAAATAGTCGCTGATAAAATACGATTGCTTAAGGACGGAAGAAATTCGTCAATAATTCATATTTACTTATATACATACTAAACAATTAAAGCGTTTGCTATTATTCTAAGTCTAATTTTCTTATTTACAGCGGAACAGAATAAAAATTATTTTCGACTCAGATCTCTAAAAACTGTGAAAGATTTGACTTTTCATTGTTACCGGTTTAAGGACCTAATATATCACTTGGATTATCTGACTCACCAACATGCAGATCTTTCCCACAATACCACAAATTTACAAGTACCCTCTACTACGAAGTCTCCAATATTACAGCTGGTAATTACGAAGTGTTGACTAAATCCCGAGTTTGGTCACTGTAGCTTGTTACATTCCTGGTCGGGCTAAGAACTTAACAGTACTCCCTCGTATTTTAAAAGTTTAGGTTAGTTTTTTTTAAATATGTTGATTGTATTTTAATTCATATCGCGATTTTAAAGTTGAAAATAGCAGATCAAACCACAAAAAGAAGCAAACCTTTGTAGAAGTTTAGTGACTCTCATGACAACGTCATGGTAAACATCGAAACCAGTTCTCCTTTAAAGATTACGATGAGAGCCAGAAGGGATGTTTTTATTTGTATTATGAAGGGTGCTTCAAATTAAATATTCCTGTTATTGTTTATTATTCTTCTCTGCGTCACAGCAACTCAGGTAAGAGGATAGACAACGGCGTGCCATCCCAAATTGCTGACACTGTGGAGAAAATGTTTCAAACTTCTGACCAAAAATGGTTCTGAGATTTGCACGTAAATTTCGTGGGAGTAACGCCAAGTATTTTCGTTGTTACACCATTCATGTTATTGAGTTACTCAATTATTATACCAACTACTGCAAATATTTAAAATTTATAAAATTTACACATTAAAACATTAAAAACGCTCCGACATGTTTCAGTCCTAGGACCGAAACATGTCGGAGCGTTTTTAATGTTTTAATGTTTCAATGTGTAAATTTTATAAATTTTACATATTTGCAGTAGTTGGTGTAATAATTGGGTAACGCCAAGTACATCAGTGTGGAGAAACAGTGAGCCTTTGTGGAGTCCGTGACATTAGGATATATGCAAGAGATCGACATTTATCGCCGAATGAGCATGAATGAGCAGGTTTTAGTACTGTTCATGACTGTAGCTCCTGTTGGCAAATATGCTCACAGGTTTCTAGGAAAACGAAGGATTACATTTAGAATTCGTGTTTACTCACACAAGGCATCAAATCTGAACAGCACTCCGAAACACTCGGGAAGCTAAAAACATGACTTCGAAGAATTCATCCTCACATTGAACAACTTTTTCTTCATCATGAGAATACATGACCGCTCACGACAAGCGAGAACAACTGTAGAAATTTGACGCCGGTTTAACCCCCTTGGATCACACCCCTCCCCCCTAATATAGCACCGACTTGGCGCCCTCCAAATTATATCACTTTCTCACGGAACATCATTGGCTTTCGACGATGAAGTCAAGATACAAACTTCTATCGTGACGGACATAAAAATATCTAAACTTTGGCAAAATGTTGAGAACACTAAGGTGATTTTGCAGTAATGTAACTGTACATAAGTTACCAAACATTCGGAAAAGCACCTGCTTTTCTTGTGTCCAAACATGTATAAATATTTTAATGGATAATACAAAAAATTCACAAGTATTTAAATACGCACTTTCACATATAATCAACACCAACAACCCTCGAACATCTTCAGCTCATGTTCAGGGTGTTTACATCAAACAAGCATATATAAAACTCAGATGAATTATCCAATATATTTAAATTGTATTCCTTCAATATTGTGGATATAATGAAGTTTGTGGTAGATATTTGTGTGGAATTGGTCCACATGATATTGATATCACAGAATTACAGAATTATAAGTCACAAGTATATGTGGTATAAATGTTCATATCAGGAGAACTGGAAGTGTATGTTGTCTTAGCTACCAAAAATATACACTTGGTATTTTGTGATGTAGAAACCGAAGATTTATTTTCCGCAAGGTTTTAATGTTTCAGGCGTTTGAAATAAACGGAAAGTACTTGATGTTGGTTTGTGCAGTTTACCACAACATGACTAAATTCCAACTGCAGCCTAGTACCATTTGTCACATCCTTTTTGGCTTGACAGTTCTCTATGATAAGTATCAGTGGTTATAATACGCAAGCCTTCATTTTTGGCGTTAAAAAAAATTCATTACATAAGCTTTGAAGTACACGTCACTAGTTTATCAGAGGGCTGTCACACTCGCTGCATTTCACCCAGACTGATCGTTATTTACGTATGTTAAGATAGAATGTGGGCTGGGTAATCAAGCCTCAGAGAGAGTTTAATGTGTTTGCTCATGATTTGATGCGAGAGAGGAAAGGATTAGGATGGCAGATCGATCGAAAGAGATATATACAACGTTTGGCAGTCCAGCTCATTTCAAGTTTACATAGGTCCAAAGCTCTCTCGATTACAACTGCTGCAGGTTTAGTAGATAGATTCTAGGAGGACACCAATCAGGGCTGGAAGCCTGTTCTTTGATATTCTGCGAACTGCCCCACATATCTAAGCCATTCGGAATGTTAAAAAAAATACATCTTTAATCCTATGTGTTTCATACATCCAAAGAATTCCTTTAATCCCATTTTTATGTCAAGCAAATGTTCTGCGATCTAAAATTATTATTATTATCTTAATATTCATGTGCAATTAATTTTACTCTCCTTTGGTGATTTTCCGTGTTTTTACACAACTATGTCGATCGAAGTAACATCCCTGCAGCATACTTATTGTTATGTACTTTTTTGTCAACAAATGTACTAATTTCCCTTCTGTACGTTACATAAAACGTGACAATTATGTACAAAAGTCTGTATTCCCCATTAAATACTCTGATGGTTACCGAACAGTTTTCCTTGACACAAATATGGACGAAACGCTAAGGTAAAAATTTGATCTCACCTAGCGCAGAAATTAACTTGGTTATAGTACCGCGATAAAACTAAAAAAGATTTTGGTTCTCTGAGTTGTGGCTTTGTGTCAGTTGTTACGTTATTGTCATTTCTACCATGGTGAAAAATGAGGAAGCCACAAGGCCTGTGTACTGACCGCTATGACCAAGCGAAGACTTTTCACAATGTAAAAATCCCAGCGTGCTTCGGTGTTTCATTATCCTGTTATCTTGTCATGGCCGCAACAATCAAACTTATTGCCACTTTTACACAATGTTGACGGTGTTATCAGTAATACAATAGACAAAATACTTTTATTACGAAAAATAAGCGACAACAATGTCAAATCGCCGTACACCTTATTGCCTTTTTGCAATAGAGTAATGTGAAATAAATCAGACTCTACAAACCGCCTTACACTACGTATTAAGAATCCAAAGGAACGATTTCATTTGGTCTAGTTTGGTATCAAACATGATTTACTCTCATATCTAGAACTATGGAACACAGCTGGCTAGTTGCTGAGTGGCTCTATTGAGTTGGTCAAATCTACTAACTGAATGAGTCATCAATAATCTAACCATTCGAGCCATTGCATTTAAAATGAATACGACGTCCAAGCTGTTCGTTGGGGCTCACAATTGAATTCATTCCTACGAGGATTTTCATAAAGGAATTGATTAAAGAGGAGCTGTTATAACAATGTTACTTCTCCACGAATTTGACTAAGAAGAACCAGGCGAAAGGCTTTGTCCGTCTTTACTCTCTACTAATAAATAAAATAAGAGAAAAAAATTTAAAAACAGGCAATAATTCCGGCGAGTCCTCAATTATTCGAAAATTATCTCGAAAAGTGAAAGAATTGCGGAAAAGTGAATTTTTTAATGTAAGGTTAATTTCTCTTTAAGCAAAACGATTTTCGGTCCAAGAAGTTTTCGAGGAACTAAATCCTAGCTCGAAACAAGCGGAGCATTGTGTATAGATGATCCTGCAGTGTCTATTATTTTTGTTCATTTATAGTGCAAATGTGAGTGGGTAGCCATATTTTAGATGAACTCCCAAAATCAAATTTCATGGAAAATTTTATTATACAGCCTCTGGTATCATCACACCTATAGGTGGCCGTCCCGTGCACGGGACGGCCACCTGTAGGTGTGATGACACCAGACGCTGTATAATACTGTTTTGACCTCCTGATGATGAGCACATGTGCTCGAAACATGTAGAGGCATGAAATAAACTTACTGTAAAACAAAAATTTTGTGCATCAAGTTGGTTAATTACTGAGATAAATATACAGAAATGCACGGTCAGCAAAACAACAAAAAATAGGTCGGTATGATATAATTTTTAATACGGCACGTTAATGAATACCCACTGAATGGAACTTAATTTAATTACTATTAATCGTCATTTTAATGAGTTTTAAGGATAAGATTTTACTTACTCCTGCTTCAAGGAAAATTATTAATCCTTTTGGATTCAGGACGGCCTACATTTTTGGCTCAAATATTTATATTTTATCAGTATGTATGGCATTTGACCGAGCTTCTTCCTAAGATAAGTTGAAAAGAGTACCGTCACCACGGTGTTCTGTTTTGTTACGAAAGGCCTCTTTGCTTAATGATTCTTGTGTGCCAATATTATATTTGTGATCAGTTATTCAGCTACGATTTTCAGGAATTTGACCACTACCTATTTTACATTCTTTCACGTGTGTCTGTATAAAATTCAATTTTTAAAATTATGCAAAAATTTGGATAAGCCATTATTTTAAAATTCATTGTGTAGTGTTTTCGTGGCTTCTACTTGTTATCCTGATTTTCCGCATCGTGTGACAAAATCGTCAGCTTAACATTTTCTTCATCTCCACAACAGTAATTGAAGTTATGAAATCTATACATTCATTCCAAATCTTAAATACCTACAAATAAGTGTATGGTTTTCTTCAGAAAATATGAAACTTCTTTGACATAAAAATAGGGCATTTCGAACCTACTTGAGCGATAACCGCCAGCCTGACGCTTCAGTGAGTTTTTACTAGGCTTTCTAAAGATTATTATAACTGCAATCGTTTGTCTAGCCTCCGTCATCGACTGGTAAACTTCCTCGACACGCGGCATACGGTGTGACGCTGGCAGAACGTCAGTCGGAGCGTTGGGTCGGCGCTTTTTAGTAAAGCAAGAAAAAAAGGAACTTACAGAGTTTACAACTTGAATAGCTGAAGTACACGAGACGTGACAATAATCGGCTTCACGATTATAAGCCTTAAACTAGAACACACAACGGAAAGGCACAATAACTGCAAATAACAGTACAACTTTAAGTATAACACGGTAAAACCATTTTTCTTAAAGTAATCTTTTACCTTAGATTAATGTTTACAAAATATTTCAGTGGTTTAACCGAACCTAAAGCACATACTAACCGATGGCAGGTACATCACACACATAAGTTTAAGTAATATTTCTAATAAAAAGTTTTATAAACACCAGGATACATTTCCCTGAGTGCAGTCTGTTTATATTTTTCATAATGACGACGACCGTTTTAGGGTCTAAATTTCCTGCGAGTATTTTTTCTCGAGAATTATCATTGTTTGATTGAAATAAGATAATGCAATATATATATATATATATATATATATATATATACCTCAAAGTCTTCTTCTACAGAACCTTTCCTACACAGAAATAAGTAAATGTTTGGATTTTTTAAAATTTAAATTTAAGTCGAGAAGTGCCATTAAGCGACTAGCAATATGAGTTAAAAGTGAAGGGATTCCCAGAAAAAGCGGGAATCAAATTGTAATCCAAGATCCTGCTCCAGAGCCACAAACTGAAAACTTTTATATGATTTACAATTGCACAGATATGCGGATTGCATTGTGCAGTTCAACAACGCAGAAAATCAATGCTGCTTCAATCCATTGGACAACCGAAGCTCGGGTATGCACACTAATGGAAAATTGCATTTCTTTGTAATATTCCGTGTTTGCTGTGTTGTAAAAAAGAGTCACTCTAGATGGACGTTTCCAACGTTTACCCACATCGTAATCTGGTTAGAGGCTGCTTTAGAAATAGACCAATCCTGGAAAGCAAACATCACACGCCATATAGCCACGATTTGGAGAAGACTAACTTTCCCAAGAGACGATAGATTTTCCGGCTGCCCTTCACCAAGCCCGGAACAAATGTGAGCATATTTAGGCTTGTATCTATTGCACTCACACTAACACACTTCCTACATTAATTAAACCAAGCTTCTCGACCACGTCGGCTTTACTGTCTAGGGTTGTACTGCCTTATAACGTTCGCGGTTGAATTTAGGAGATCAAATTCACTAGTAGCATGAATGAGGATGTGCTTTTGTCTTTTTATGTTGTCCTTCGTAATCGATCTTGCGGCAGGCCTGTTACGCGTCTGGAATACCCTCTCCAGTGTCTACAAAAGGGATTCAGAAACAAGTAAGATCAGAAGCCTTGCAAAACATTGTTTGCATCTCCACAGAGATTCGACTGACTGGCTGACTAACTGACTAACCGACCGACCGACTGACTGACTGACGTTTTGACTTATTCTTCGGAGCAGAGTCCTTTATATGTTCAAGCTAGTCAAGGAATTTCCTGCATGTAATGACAATTTCATGGATATCGCCTTGTTCACAAGAGCCAAACACTTGTCCCTATAATAAACCACATTCATTGCAAGCCTTCCCATCCTAATTTTCAGGATACATTTTAATACCGTCGTCCCATCTGCACTTAGGTCTTCGAATTCAAACCTTTCCATTAGGTATGCCCACCAAAATACTTCACGCAGCACTCCTCCCACATTCTTTGCACGCCTTTCCATCCTAATTTTCAGGATACATTTTAATATTATCATCCCATCTACTCTTAGGTCTTTGAAGTCAAAGCTTTCCATTATGTCTGCCCACCAAAATACTTCACGCAGCACTCCTCTCCCCAGCACAGAGATGAACTCAGAAAGAATAACTTTCATAACGGAGTTTCCTGCGAAAACATCCAAAAAAAAAAGTTTATATTCTTCGGGAAATTTATTTTAAATTTTTAGATAAATATAACACAATTTACCCTATACATTATTGTGTGGAGATCAGTTAAAATGAACCAAAAATTTATATTAGAAGTAATAAATCACTAAAGGCCAAATGGGTTAATTTATAAAAATAGCTGAATTGCTAATAATAAACCTATCTTGTGGGGGTCTAAAATTTTACCCCGCATCAGAATCTAAAAGTAGAAAAGTGTCACACCACACATCCCAGCTACATTTCCCTTATTTTTATGAGAAATTAGTGGCGTGTATTCAGTACACGTCCACTGCACTTGTAAAGTATGTAGGCCTCGAAAATTAATCACAAATGTGTTACAACAGTACACAGTTGCAGAATGCGGCGATCAACGAAATCTCCAAATGATTTCTGTTGTAATCTCTCACTCTTGAGAGGAACTGCAGTGATGTTTGTGGTTTGCAGCCCTGTGTGATATGTGATACATGATGCCGCGTATAAATTACTCGTAAATAGATCGCAGAGAGTGACACTTAAATGAGGTGTTCTGTCCGTGCAGTTACTGCAGATTTAAATAAAATCGATTGCTGTTGGTTTGTCAATCAGATTAATGGGGAATTTTGGATATCAAAAATTAATTTCGTCTTCTTGGGAAACATAAAATATATTACGATTTTTAAAGTTTCCTTACCACCGAAACTGTCGAATCGGAAAACCAATTAATTTAATATCTGATTATGTAGTACTGGAGTAACCAATTTTACCTTGAATGCAAAGATCCTGAATAAATAAATGTGAAAATCATATAAGGAAAGTACCATAGTCTATTTAGCCCTTTAAAATTCGTAATCCAAAAAATGTAAAGATTAAGATACACGTAACTATAATTTTGCCTGTTCTTTTGTATGGGTCTGAAACTTGGTCGCTCAAATTGAGAGAGGAACGTTAATTTGAGGGCGTTTGAGAACAGAGTGCTGAGAAAAACATTTGTGTCTAAGAGGAACGAGGTACAGGGGAGTGGATAAAACTTCATAATGAGGAACTGAATGGTTTGTAACTTCACCAAATATTATTCGGGTGATCAAATTGGAAAAAATAGATAGGAGTGACATGTAGCACGTATGGGGGGATGAAATATCTATACACGATTTTGGTGGAGAAATCTTAGGAAAAGAGACCACATGGAAGAACCAGGCCAAGATGGAATGACAATATTAAGATGGATCATCAGGAAATGGGATGTGGGGGGGGGGGGCAAGGACTGGATGGGTCTGGCTCAGCATATGGACAGGTGGTGAGTACTTTTAAATGTGTCAATGAACTTTAGCGTTTCATAAAACGCCGGTAATTCATTGACCACCTGAGAACCGATTAGTTTCTCAAGAAGGACTATGCTCCATTAATTAAGTACCATATGTAATACAAGAAGCTAACATCCGGAAAATCTGCATTTGCACCACAGAGTGTATTTGCTTGTGTCTGTTAATTGTTATTAATAAACATCCATCATTGCAAATTCAACAGACTGGTCACTACAATGTAGGTACAGCCCGCATTCTGTGATGCGTGAACCCGATTGTATGTAGTATACATGCATATTTAGTTCAAATTTAGTCGTCGAAAGATTCATTAATCTGGTCTGAGGGAGAGCGGGAGAAAGCACATTATTCCCCAGCGACGTTAGTTGAACATTTCTGAGATCCGAAACCAAATAATGTGCCCTGGTTTCATCATTTCACCAAGGGTTATAATCGAACAACAACAATAAGAACAGGGTATTTCGCATAGAAATGTACGTTGTTCTTGCGTGCGTTTGGAGTTTGATCCTTGGAGAAACTGTTAAATGCAGATCATTATGAGAATGTTCGCAAACAAGACGTGAAAAAGATACGCCTTAAAGATGTCTCTGTACCAGTCATGACAGCAGGTGGGGGAGCTGACATTTACCTTCACACTTTCTTAAGCCTCGTTAATAGATGAAAGTGAGTTATCAGCTTCATTCTCTTCATCTTAACCCACCGCACCCCTTGAAGGCTAGGATCGGTGAATTGCACAGCAGATCTGGATTTTACAAAAGAAAAATGAAACCTCTTGTCAATGCCGGGAATCTAACATCGAATGTCTTGTTGTCCAGACGACAGCTAATCTATTTGCCGACAGCGCTATAACGAACTTCGTCGTTGTAGACATTTTTGTAAGTGTTACACTTTTAGGGTAACCCAGAGAAGGGAAAGAAAACTCCAGAATTTTGACACTTTGCAAATATTTCCTTACTCGCTTATTAATATTAACAAATAAAGAGTTTGCTTTTGCAATTAAGTATCAATGTCAGTTAATATTTTAAAGCCTAGTTCATACATTTTTTCCACATGATTTAACAAAAAAATTTTGTTTTCTTTCCGCAGAGTGCCTTTGTGTAAGTTGTAAGATTCTCAGAACATACAGCAAGTATTTCGATAAACAGTGTCACCTGTTCTGTTTTATAGCTGAGGCGATGGTTGTTTACTTTGCGATATCTACTGAGTGTTTATGTATATATGTATAATTCATTCTTATTTTTAGATATTAAAAGGTCACTGATAAAATATTATTTTTAACCCTTACATAAACATCGCAATCGCACGTAAAAAATATTTGTTGCTGCCCTCTTGTGGTATATGAAGGAATTATATATATATATATATACACAGGGTGTCCCAGAAGGAAAGGACCTAACTTCGGGAGAGTGTTCCTTAGGTCAAACTATAACGATATAACCCAAAACACCTATATCCAAAGTTCAATGGTTACGGAGATATTGGCCAGAGAA
>Ga0131853_10018803_pt1 | contig 12572 bp, 6 predicted proteins | sample TergutLab28metaG_FD_92764 | JGI IMG/M metagenome (GOLD analysis project Ga0131853, IMG submission 92764) | Labiotermes labralis P1 segment gut microbial communities from Petit-Saut dam, French Guiana - Lab288 P1 (version 2) (version 2) | ecosystem: Host-associated > Arthropoda: Insects >...
TATAGTAATGTAACGTGACATATAGTAATGTAACGTGACCTATAGTAATGTAACGTGACATATAGTAATTTAACGTGACATATAGTAATGTAACGTGACATATAGTAATTTAACGTGACATATAGTAATTTAACGTGACATATAGTAACGTAACGTGACATATAGTAATGTAACGTGACATATAGTAATGTAACGTGACATATAGTAATGTAACGTCACACACAACAAGTGACGAACATAAATGCCACAATTGGCGTTGCTTGATCAGGTCCTCCATATCCTCCATGCACCCACCATTATTAATGAACACACTACAGAATTTGGTAATATATGATACTACGAAAGTTGGTAGTTGCTAAAAAGTCATGAAATTTGGCGATATCTTCATTGCAATCATAGTGTTCGCAAGACTCCGCACATAAATCCCACTTTCAATCAGCTGAACCCTATATACGCCATTACGTACGTCTTCTAAAATATCAAATTTAATATTATTCACCCATCAACGCTCAAATATCCTTAGCAGTGTCTTGTTTCCAAGATCTCAGATTAAAATTTATACGCATTTCCCACATTTACATATGGACGTTTCATAGACCATGGTTTATTAAGTGAAGGCACACATCATCCAGATTTTCGTATGCAAGAAGGTAAATAAGCCCCCATAAACGACCATTAAATGTTATCACTAAAACGGAGATTGGTTTGTAAACTTCTGTGTTACGCAAACAGCGCTTATTCATAAAGTCACTACTGTGGATATTAAAAACGTCTCTCCAGGCCGCACACTTATTCATCTCCCCCAAACTCAGCGTCATATCCACTTCCAATATTTACTCGCGATTCAAATCCGTAAAAGATGAAAATCCATGTGTGTTAGATCTATCTTAATAACCACATTTACTACACGAAATTGTCTCAGTGTAAGGCTAGAACTAGATTTTTTTTTGTAGTAATCATACGATTGGAACATCACATGGAAATTGAGTAGTTCTGGTAAAGAGCAAATTGCATTATTATATTTATTTCTGTAAATACGGGAATATAAATTTCTATCTGCGACCCAGCTTGTGACCTATAACCATATTCAAACCTACGATGGTAAAATCTATGTTAAAGAAAAGAATTTTGAACTTGTTCTTCCAGATGAACGACACCGCCAGTGGGCGGATATTATAGTGTCACACTGACACAAAACATTCTTACAATAAAACCGACGAGATGCACTAATTTCTCAAATTTATTTTAGGAATAGAACTCTACATGTTTCGGAAAGTTTCTCTGTCCACCATCAGGAGTTCTTCACTGTACACACAGTAATAGGTATATGTCATAGAGTATATGTTGACTGCAGGCAGACAGTCAGCATAACTTGTATGACATATACCTATTACTGTGTATTAGACTCCTGATGATGGACAGAAAACCTGTCCGAAACATGTAGAGTTCTATTCCAAAAATAAATTTGAGAAATTAGTATATCTCGTTGGTTTTATTATAAGAATATATCACGATGCACGGTCCTCTGAATGTCAAAATGATTCAGAACAGTAGAGGTAACGTATAAAAAGAATTGTCTCATATGCAGATATGGGGCACGCTGTGGCACAGTTGGTTGAGGCACTCCGCTACAAGCTGGAAGTATCGCGGGTTCGATTCCCAATGGGAGTTATTGGGATCTTTTATTGAATTAATCCTTCCAGCCGTCATACGGACTTGGGATTGACTCATCCTCTAACGAAAATCAGCACCATGGATATCTTCTGGGGAGTACAAGCGACCGGTGCGGAGGGCTGACAACCTTACCAGATCCATGTTCCGACTGTCTAAAATTTCTAGAAGCCTCAACTTCCTGGATCCCTGAGGCCTGTCATAAAACCGTAGAGCTTTCAAAGAATTTTTAATAGAATCCTAGCTGTCTGCAAAGACATGCCCTTTCTTGTGAGAAAATCCCTCCTGCATGGTTAAAGTGAAGAGTTTTGACTGATCAGGCTAGCCTTATTTATCACTCTTCCGGTCACAGAGTACGACGCAATCGCAAGACTCGCGGCTACGTTGTTGGAGATTTAAGTTTTCTGAAAATCTATGCCGTTTCGACTACCAAACTACTGCGCAGGTCGAAGCGTAGTAAATCCTGTGACTGCGTGACCTTGAAGATGGGGTATTACGATGCGACGAAGTGTAGGTAATTATTTATCGGTAGAGTGGGCGTAATATTTGAAAAGACTGGAAACAATACCTACATGTTAAACAAAATGGAATCGTAATTATGCCTTACCCCTCTGCTGTATCCACAATTACGGCCAGTGATGTATTGACAACAATAATGCCGATGCGAAGCACACGGATATTTTTGAAATGATGGGAAATAAAATGACGTCAGCTTGGGAACGAAAGCAGAAATAACAAGGGTCTCACTTCACTAACTCATTTTTTTTTCACATCTGTACTCGACTCTTACTTCCTCTGTTCCTTGTATCTACTTTCTAGATGCAGCATCACCATAAAGATATGAGCATTTTTCATGACGTCCTGCTTTCTTCCTTTATTCTTCTTTCGTGTTCTCTAAAATCCAAAAGTGTGGGTGTGTGGAAGGGAAAAAATGGTAGGTGGGCCCTCATCACGTGGACTGGAAAATCAATATCTCTCATACATCTTCTGTTCTAAAATATTAATAATAATGCCCCAAAAGGGAAGAAAAAGTGAGAAAAAATCTTCAAAAAGAACTTCAATCTCTAACATTTTCAAACCCCAAACTTGCACATGTGAATTTCAGATCCCAGAATCAGAAGAACAAATTAAGGAGACGAAAATAAGGTATGACGGTTTAAATTGAAACAGGAAGATAAAAAGAGCAATTATGGACGAAAAAGCAAGACAGTACCGAAGGGACGTAAGAACAGAAAGATTAAAAAAGGGCAGAGACGAGAAAAGCAGAAGGCAAAGGAAAAACAAAATAAAAATATTGGAGGATTAAAAAAATTATTTACAAGACATGAACAGTATTACAATTTTTATTCGCCTTGTTTATACCGAAAATCACTGCACCAAAGCCTAGATCTTAAACTGCCTTAAGCATGCACGTGTAACTGCTACGGAGTTTAAATCCCTTTCTTGATGAATGTTCATGCTGGCGGCAAAACGTGTTATCCTAAAGAACTTTACTTGGTAAAATCATGGCTGAACTCACCTTAAGACTCAGTTGGCCTGTTTAAATTTCCCTTGAGGTGGCCCAACATAACATTTAGCCTATTTTCTCAGTTTTATTACCAGATTCATAGCCTCGCTCTACAAACAAGTCAAATATGTTGGCACCTACAAGGTATCAGCTTTGTTTGTCATTGTTCAGTTACGAACAAAAAGCTTCTGTTTCATACACCCGAATTATAACATCGCGTATCGCCAACGTTAATACCAAGAAACACGGAATATTGTTCACGGAGAGTAGAGATATCTTTTGTGTATAGTTCCGAAAGCAAATAGCCCTTTTCTGCTTAAACGTAACCGCTGGATCTCTGTAACGCACAAGTATTATGTTCTCTTGGACACAAGAGCCAAAATATTATAAGTGTTACATGTATTAGAAATACTGACTGTACTTGCTATAGTAAGACCTGGCCACAAATTTGAAATAGATAGAAAAAAATCTCAAAATATCTATTTAACATTTTTACAACAAAAGAAAAATTATGTTATCCGAGAAACTTGCCGAGACGTTCCAAATTTCCATTTGCAAGAAGAATGTAAATGCTACAAATATTTAATGCACGAAAAATTTGGCGATACAAAAAAAATCCTCTTGTGGCATCACAAATAATATGATATAGTCAGTTATAGTCTTTGTTCCAGTTTTAAATGGCCCGTTATAAAAGATGAGTTTACTATTTTATAAGGAATGTTTCACCACCGATAACTGCAGATTCTTTGGAGTAACAAGACTAACGTCGATATTCTTGGCCAGTCGCATTCACTTCTAGCAGTCGCCTATTTGCTCTTGGACGCAATTTGGACCGTCAGTTTATATGAGGCTTTGTCACGAGACGCTGCTTCAAGCATAAACGCAGAAATGTTTGACCTTTGGTATTTACAGTTTCTTTCCTTGTCCTTGTCTGTCAAATGTACCGGCTGTGTTACTACAGACTCGACGACACTAGTCCATTTACGCCGCTGTTTACACACTTCTCAGGCTGCAGCCTGCACTCGGATACCACATCACCAACAGCCAATCACGCTACATAACACCAACACGCCTCAAGTCAGCCTACACAATAACGCACCAAGTAGTCGCAAGCTCCTGAAGATGGATGTATTAACATCTGAAACATGCTGAGCAGTAAATTGACATAATAACGCAAGTGTCATCAAGCTGATCTACATTTATTCAAATATCAAGATGATGCACGGTCCAATACGCATAAAATGTAACAGAAAATGTTGACATTTTCCTTGCACTTTTTATATAGAGAAACATTTCCTCTTATTTTATTTATAAGAACAAGTTTAATTTGTATTGTCAAAATTACGCTGTTATTTTTTCTGTTGACAGACGGTATAAGGAATATCTGACACTGATCTAAAATGCCAAATAAATTTCGATCAGAAGTGCCAGTGATTTTGATAGCTGTTTGTGCTGCTTGCAAATGAATTTAAGATTGTTGCATGCAGCACAAGAGACCTACGTACCGTCACATATCAACAAAGTACCAGCTAAGAGAATATTACAAGTTTACCTAATGTAAGGAGTACAAGAGAAAGAAACAGTGAAGTACTGGCAGAGTACGAGAGGAGTGAATTACTATAACATAATGTAAGAGGTGGCTTGCTGTGTAATAAGTGCTATACACTGTTCAGCATGTTTAAGACCACCTCATAACATAACCAAATAATGACAGCGTGTATGTGCATTAACATTTTAAAAGGCCTATCAAGATTACCAAAACAATAAACCTACTACTGCACATTAAATCCTCTAAAGTTTTGTGTCTGAACTTCAAACATAAATTGAACATTCAACTTCTAATACTTCTATTCCTTACATTCTCCTATCGTACGAATTTTAGACCACATTTCAAATTCTGTTTCTTATACCCTCAAATCAGACAGATTTCGATAACAAATATTCTATGAAAAACATCTGCCTTTTCTATTAACTGTAATTTCCCCACACGCTTGAAGATAAAAAGGTAAAGTGTTCCCGTTACAGGCCCGGTGTGGCCCAAAGGATGGGTAAAGGTATAGCTCTACTGTTCCATGACCGCAGCACTAGAAGAGGGTGAGTGGTCAGCAGCACGCCCCGGCCGCACTTTACACCCGGGAAAGACCCGGTACCCATTTTACAGGAGGTTGTGTGGGCCCCATGGCAGGTCTGGACGGGCGGAAAATCTCGTCCCCACCGGGATTCGATCCCGGACCGTCCAGCCCGTAGTCAGTTGTTATACCGACTGAGCTAACTGGCCCACCTTGAAGATAAAACGATCATGCAAAATGCAAAGCTGCTATGTACAAGGAACTGTCACATGTAATAAAACTGTGCCTTAAACTGAAGAACATCACACAGAGAGAACGAGACTTTATAAACATCCGAGATTCTTTTTACGACTTGGCGAGAGACACAAAGTGGGAAGCAAAGTGTCTTTACGTAAACACTTCTACGAACTCGATAATTGCTGGGAATTACACGGTAAAACAAAACTCTCTCCACTGCTGTTAAAATCAAGTTACCGTCTTGGTGATGAAGACATGCCATTCGAAAGCACACACACACGGTCTAAATTAGAATATGAAAGAAAGTTAAGGCGCCGAGTTTGGCTTTGAGCTGAACTGAAAGTAACATCCTGTTAGTGTAAAGACGCATGTTCTTTAATTGCACATGAGGGAGAAATTAGAGGTACTAACGCTAGAGGAGAATTCATGTTTCGGTTGCATTGCGACGGCTTGTCAGGAGCCGTATTTTGAAAACAACTGGCAGTTAAGGCATATAAATTATCGATTTCCTGAACTGTGTTAAGATTTCCTGTCTTTAATATCCCTCGACACAAAAATACGACTTTTTTAACGCAGTTTCTTAACTTGGTTCACGTAAGTTCACGATGAAGCCGCCTCGACAACTTAGTTTCTTCATGCAATCATTATTTACTTACGTCCGAGTTGTCTGAAAATCGGTAGTTGGAAAAAATTTCTCGGACGTAAAACAGAGACTACATTAAAATACATAGTAACTATTGAAAACACCTTGATATACAACGCAGACATATAAAATGAAAATTGACAAAATATTAAGCTACTCACTGCATTCCAGTAACTGTAGTTGATGACGTTTGGAAGAATAAATTCACACTTAGACCAGTGAGATATATATTCCAATAGATGAGACCTTATTTCATTTCAGTTCCTCTCCATATATTTTCACTTATATATTATCCATTCTGACAAGAGGTGGTACTGAATCTGGAAGTTGTAAAGAGTTTTATAGGCGTTAGCCAAGACCACAAATAATAATCTGCCAGTATATATTTATTACTTCTTACTTTCAAATATCGTGATTCACTTATCCCATTATTTGTCACGTTAAAATCAAATTCTTCCACTTCAAATTCTGAGTTTGACCCTGATCGCTTAACTTTCCTTAAAAATATTCCATCCATCTCTCCATCACCTTTTTTCAGATAGCAATTCTCCATTCATATTTCATACACTTAAATTTCTTTGTTGATAGGCTTAAGTTAAATTCTTTGTATACTTACAAAATTTCCTATATTCCTTCACAGTATTTTGTCCTATTTCCTCCACTGTCTTCTCACATACTATTAAAGTTTCAACACCAATACGCACCAGGGATAGACCTGCGTATGTGAATCCTGGATATTTACTATACGAGACTTAAGTAATTTATTAGTTTTGAAATACAAATACTAAGGAAAATATTTAGACCACATAAGTCTACGGAAGGATGAAGAATAAGAAATAATAAAGAGGTGCACAAGTTGATAAAAAGAGAAGATATTGTTATATATAAAATAGCACAACGAATAAAATGGTGGGTACATTTAAACAAATGGATGATATAAAACTAGTTAAAAAGATTACTGATTGGAACCCTACAGGAATAAGAACCAAAGGACGACGAAAGAATAGATAGAGAGATGAAGTAATAAGTGATTTATAGACACTAAAACTGAGAAATTGGAGAAAAGCCTGGAATTAGCTGGTCCAGAAGACCAAACCACATTTAAGCTTGTACAGTCGAGTCAGAAGAAGAAGAAGAAGAAGAAGAAGTGTCTAGTACAATATGTACAGCATAATATGTATTATTTAGCGTATATAAAGTTTTTCCCCTTTGGCGCTGTGGCCCAACGCGGGCCATGGCCTTCCCATTCTTGACGCTGCGAGATCACACAAAATGACGCACCGCAGTCTGTAGGAATCCTCTGGATGAGTGATCAGCTCGTCGCAGAGACCTCTACCTGACAACAACCAACACTCACAACAGATAAATACCCATGGCCCCGGCGGGATTCGAACCCATAGTCTCAAAAGGCGAGCTGCCGCACACCAACGACTTAGACCGCGCGGCCACAAAATAAATACACTCGTAACTTTGCAAGCTGCGAAAGCAGATTCATAGTTCCACTTTTTTTTTTAACCTCATCAACAGATCGATGCCACTAGTCAGCTTTACATGCCGACCGCTCTTTCCTCTGGTAAAAGAGCCTCCGGTACACTTTGAACAGGACTGCAGGTAAGATTCAGAGCCAGCCTGGAGAGTTCGGTGTTCTACACCTGCAGAGCAACGAATCACCCCATTCACAATTATGCCGGGTATTGTTACTAAGGAATGGCGTGTCCTGGGGTTGCGCAGGGAGCAGAGGTGCACCTCAGCTGCGAATACGCATTTGATACGCAATCGTGTGCTGGCAACAAGAGATGCTACACCACACGAAGCAAGGAAGGATGGCTAAAATCTTCTTGCCATTTGAATATGACACGTCACGAAGTGTTACATATGGTATTGGATTGCATGCCTAATTTTGGAAAACATTGCCATCGATTTATTTGTTTTTTGTTCTTTTGGTTGGTTGGTTGGTTAGTCAGCTAGTTGTATAGTTAATACTCAACGGAGCCCACTTTCGACTCCTACAGATCGCACATGACAGAAGTAAATACAGAATGAAATTCTCATTACTCAAATTTGGCTATTTCTTGTGATTTCATTTATGACCTTCCTATATCGCTATAGCGTACAATTCTTACTGCTGCCACCCTTGATCCTATGATATCCATAATTAGGTAAGGGGGTTTACGTAAGCTATTAATTTAACTTAAGCTATCGAAATACTTAAAACAACGAAACTTTCAGTTAATGAACAGAACTTTTTTTTGAGCTAACCAGTTCCAAATTTTGTTGAATTGTTCGAAAATATGTCCAAGTTAATTCAGAGTTTATAATTTTGTTTTATTGTTTTGATTGCTCTAAGACTGTCGAAAATTTACAGTTTGACGGCCGATGGCGAGTTTTGCTGCAAGTACGCTTCCACCTTTCACGCTAGCTTTAGTAGCCGCCTCGTGGACACTCGGTGCTGTAAACGAACAAAATTAGAGATAAGAACACCTTTCGCTCTTCCGTTTCCAACCGAGGGTTCTGTTCAGCGAGCTTCGCAGCCTCAGCGAAATAAAATCATGAGTTACACTGTTATCGAAAACCGATGGCAATCGTCCGTCCACTTTCAACGATTTAATCGCTAACCACCTCTATGTTACTGAAAGCAATAATTTAATAAAACGGAAGACTGAAGAATAAAATCCAACTAGATGCCACTTATTACTTTATTATGCTTATGTTAGGGTCAACACGTATCGGGCACCATTGTGCCCATTATCAGGCGCTCACGACGATAGCGTTGGTTACCACATAGGGCGTCTGGTTCTCGGGTTGCTGCTGGTTAGGAGTTAAATGCAGGCAGCATAATAAAGTACTAAGTGGCATCTAGTTGGATTTTATTCTTCAGTTATCAAGATGATGCAAGGTCCAATACACATAAAAAACGGAAGACGTTTAAACTGCTCAGCCATGCGGACGACATGAACTTTCGCTCCGAAATGAAAAGATCTTTAAGACTTAAATGTTATGACTACTGTAATATGTTTTCTTTTGGGTAATTCCCCGGTGTCACAATGCTAATAGCCGACGTTTCGGAACCCTCTATCAGTTCCATCTTCATAGGCAGGTGGATGATATACTTCATCCACCTGCCTATGAAGATGGAATTGATAGAGGGTTCCGAAACGTCGGCTATTAGCATTTGATGCCGGGGAATTACCCAAAAGAAAACACATTACATACAGAACACGGCGAAAACTTAAAATCAAGAATTATGACTACTACATGTTGTAACTCTTGTTTGACGAAAGTGAGATATGTCAGCTTCTCTACATGTCGCTGAAGCACGCAGATGATACAAGGTGGAGTCATGGCGATATCTGTGCATAAGAATTCAAATTCCCCGTGGGTCAAGTAAATTCGTCGCGAATTTAAAATGCCGTACTAAGAATTAGGCTAAGATAAATTACGTCATGGATGTGGGTAGATTTTTCCCACGTGAAAATACTCGGAAATATTTTCAATTAAAATGCTCCCTGAAGTCCTGAGAAAGAAAAAAGTATAGGGAACAATGGAGTCCCACAAGAAGTGGTGTTAATAGAAATTTGCTAAGTGATTCAGTCGTGATTTTTTAATTACAACCAGCAAAATGCAACTATTTTTGATTATTAATTCCTAAAAGTCTCTACATGTTTCTTGCGGTTCCACCGCCCATCATCAGAAGCACGTAACTGTACACTCAGCTACATGTATTGTCAACCAATATTGCTGCAGGCTGGTATCGTGGATGAGACGGATACCAGCCTGCAGCAGTATTGGTTGACAATACCTAAAGCTGAGTTTACAGTTGTGTGCTCCTGATGATGGACGGAGGAACCGCACGAAACATGCAGAGACTTTTAGAAATAAATAATCAAAAATAGTTCCATCTTGTTGGTTGTAAATAAAAAATCATATTAACGATGCCCGGACACACGAATATCAAATTTGATTTAGTCCTGTTTTATAACATTACACCCAGTTTTCTAAATGTCTTTACTTTTGTGTCTAACATCTTTATACCTACGTAATGTGTATACAGTACAATTTTGTACTTTTAAGTACAAAAGTATTTTAATAACACAATCTTCTATAAAATTAAAAACTTTGTATGGCGTTTGTTATGCTCATCATTCGTGGCTCCTAAAGGTAGGTGTAAAATGAAAAAGTCATAGACAAAAGCTATGCCTACTTTCCGTTCTAAACGAAATACGTTTCGGAGTCAAACCCCGTATATTTACGGTTCGTGACTTCAATCACATATCAGATACTCGCTTCACATATGCACATTACTTTGTTGTTGAATACGATTTTTTGACTTCGTTTCTTTATTTTGTTATATTTATTCTTTTCAAAGCGACAATAGCTGTACATTATACACGTATTCAATTGATGGTCGAACATAACTCTGCAAAGCTTGACACAGAAGCCATATTATTAACAACTGAGGAACAAAGGGCGAAATTTGAAAAGATCGAACAGAAAAGAGCAGGTTTTCAAAGGGAGTGTTAGTTCGTTATATTCTTTTCTTTTCGCACAAAAAATTTCCTTCATTAAAAAAAATTTTATACATATTTTACTCCATATTGACGTAATCAAACAACATTTCCGTAAATCGTAAGTTTCCGCTTAAACCTTTTTTTTTTTAGACTTTCTTCTGTTTTAACCTTGTAATTTTCGCGGACCTTTTGTTACAGCTGATGAGTTTTACCCGAAGGCAGGTTCGTAATTTCAGGTAAAAGTTCCTCGTTTAGCCGATCGTGCTACTTCATAATTCTTAGTTTTTCGCGATAACTTTGTACAGACTCCTCAGTGGAAGTGCAGGATTATCAAGGTGCTCGCAATGTTGCACTTACGTAAGTACAGCTAACAAAATCTTCGGTATTCTATTAGCAACAGATATCTGTGTGTGTGTGTGTGTGCGCGCGCGCATGTGTGCCTGCTTGCGTGTATCTGTATACATACTTACAAAGTACTTTGTAACCAGAACTAATTAGTAGTATACTTAACCTTCTTAAGTTTACTTTATTAAAGTACACACTGACGATGCAGGGAAATGGAGACCTTCGTGTTGTTTCGAATATCTCCGTAATAACACATTATTTGCAACATGCTCAAGACAAATTTATCAGCTTTCTAGGAAACAATTTGCCATGTTACGTTCATTACAGTTTGAAGCTCCTGAAAGTAACACAACGTTGACTAGAAAAATTTTGCCCCATTTAAGACAAATCGTTATACGGCGAGAAACTAAAGTTTTACTTCAACAGAACGTGACGAAATGCAAAAGTCATTATTCGGTTAGACCTATTGGCGGGAAATTTAACATTTTGACAGTTACAGGGATTTGTCGGAATTTAATAAATTGTTCTAAGAAATAGTGACTTATTACATGTATAAGCGATTTGACTGATATTGAAACAATATTTGTGTCTGAAGAAATCGAGTGTCAGTGTCAGTGACGTCACGGGGATTTTTCAGTAGTGTTCGCACCTCCATTACACTACACATTTCTGGTATAAGCCTTCCCTATTGAGCCACTGTAGGTGTCAGTACTAATACGGATGATGTTAAAGAGCTCTAGGGTATGATATCGGGAATTTGTTCCGACAAACAAGTGTAAGTCTTGTACCACATCTTGCAGGCAACAATTTTTAGGCGCGTTCGCAAAATCGTGAAAAGCGACTATTAGCTTCGTCATGTCTGTCAGCGCATCCGTCTTCCTGTCTGTATAGAACAACGCCTTCCTATGTACGGATTTTCATGAAATTTGGTATTTGAATATTTTTCGAAAATCTGTCGAGAAACTTCCAATTACATTAAAATCTCACAAGAACAACGGATATTTTACAAGAAGACCAGCACACATATATATAATCATATCTCGCTCAGTTCTTAGAATGAAAAGTGTTCCAGACAAAAGTAGTAGAGAAAATCAAAGCCATATTTCATGTTCAATAACTTTTTTTCGACCATCATACTGTTTACGAGATAATGTGGGAATACAATATTCTGCGGGACAGGCCACAGATAACATTATGGCGCATACGCATTTCAAGCTACCTATCTAAGGCCTCAAACGGACACTCAGATATGGAATATTTATGGCATTTCTACTGCAACACGGTTGCTCGAACACGCGTCACTGTTACGTTATGGCTTGCCTTGTCACAGATTAACTCTAGCACTCAATTATTATACCAACTACTGCACATATATAAAATTTACACATTAAAACATTGAAAACGCTCCGACATGTTTCGGTCCTAGGACCATCATCAGGGAGCCGTATCGTCCTTACTAAAGTTACACAATAAAAAGTCACATTAATTTCGCTGTACCAGTTGGGTATTGTGGCAGCATGCCGTGTTGTGTAATGTTATGTTGTGAATAGTGCCCTGCTATGGATGTGCATTCTGTGCTTCGTTGCGTGATA
>Ga0131853_10018804_pt1 | contig 12572 bp, 14 predicted proteins | sample TergutLab28metaG_FD_92764 | JGI IMG/M metagenome (GOLD analysis project Ga0131853, IMG submission 92764) | Labiotermes labralis P1 segment gut microbial communities from Petit-Saut dam, French Guiana - Lab288 P1 (version 2) (version 2) | ecosystem: Host-associated > Arthropoda: Insects >...
GCTTGTGAGTACGGTAATGAACCTTCGGGTTCCATGAAATGCGGGGAATTTCTTGACTAGCTGCTAACCAGTTAGCTTCTCAAGAAGGACTCTGCACCATGGAGTAAGTAAGTAAGTAAGTATGAAGTTGCATATTCATAATGGCAGTCACATAGGGGAAACCTTTGGTGGTAGTGGTGGTGGTGATAGTAGTAGTAGTAGTAGTAGTAAGCAACAGATTATGTTATTGACTTCAAGTTTGTGTTACTTACTCTATCTCCAGATTTTTGTTACAAATATGTTTGAATAGTAAGTCAGGGGTGTAATGGAAAGGAGGGTTAATGTCAATAAATTTCAGTTTTAAAGAGATGAGAAATAACTTGAGACATTTGTGAATTAATAGGTCAATACCTAATTCTGTCCCTGAATGAAAAGTATTTTCCTTTAGTACCATAAGTTGGTATTAGTTTTATGCTGTTAATAAAGAGAATGTCTTCATCTCATTTTGGCCACTTTTTAGGTGCATTTGTAAAATTGCAAAAAAGCAACTGTTAGTTTTGTCATGTCTGTCCGTCCATCTGAATAGAACAACTCAGCTCACACTGAACAGATTTTTTTAATGAATTTTGGTATTTGATTATTTTTCAGAATCTGTTGAGAAAATTCAAGTTTGATGAAAATCTGACAAGAATAACGGGCTCTTTGAATGAAGACCTATGTACATTTATGACAATATCATGCTGAATTCTTCTAATGATGAGAACGGTACACCTTCCTTAATTCTGATGGAATAAGGAATATCATGGATTGTTGTATTACTTCGGATATTACGCTTTTTCAGGATATCTTTGATTAGTCCTTCTCGGTATTTGAGCCATCTTCGCTGCTTCAGAAATTCTTTGAATAATTGTTCTTTAGTTGGGAGATATATATCAAGAAAATGCTTGATCTTCTCCCATATATTGGCCTTGCTGTTCTGCAGAAGCAAGTGGTATGGGCATAATAAGCATTCCACTTCAGTTGTAGTTATTATGCTTCTGTCCTCGAGGTTTTCTCCTTTCACAATCAGAAGAGCAGGGAAATTAGCATATTATGTTCTTCATGGAGTGTGGTAAAGACAGCCATTTTGAATATGTTGTATTTATTCTGCATTTGCATCTTCTCTACACACTTTAAGAGATCTGTTCCAAGTTATTGAACTCTTTTATGTTGAAGAAATAAGTATTACAGAACAGAACAATTTACAGTTATGAGACTGACTTGCTAGTATGTGAATCTTGTGAAAAGGATTAACTCACTGATAAAATTAATGCAGCAGATATAGTATATGCAAATAGAGGCTGACACAACTAATGTACTGATGTGAGGTATTTAACCCTTTCCATGTTGTGAATGAGAAATCTCTTTTAGAGCCTAATTTTTTGGCCTCCAGGTGCAATAATTTAAGGTCGTATAGCAGATGGTGAATTTAAAGGCAGGCACTAGCTAATTTAACTTACTATGTACAAATATTGTAATCTGAGACTCACCTATTTCGAAGCATTCTCCTTTGTTCATGAGACATACTTGCATGAAGTGTACCTCTAACTGCTCATTAGGTCTCAGCGGAAAATCTTTGGAAAGCAGGCGGAAATATTTGCGTCCATTTATTTTGTACATAGCTAATTCCATATGCTGTATTATTTGGCACTGACCCTTTAATATGAAGTACACAACGTTTTGTTTAACTTTACAGTTACCTGGGGGGGGAAAAAAGAGATATGTCATTCAGCATCATAGTGTATACAGCATGGAATTCATTTGTGCAGCATGTATTTTAAAGCTTCTTGTATGTAGTGAAATTCCCTTGTAATGGTCTCATTTAACATTCAGTTTCAATAATGTAATGGCAGATGTCTTCTATTTAAGATTTCTAGTGTTAGCCTTCAAATCCACTGCTTTGTAAAGAAAACTTAAACCATTGTTTCACTGCATGTTGATTGCCAGAAAACAAGCATTCTTGTCACTTTAATTATTAATCTTTCAGTCCTTCTTTTGTGACTTCAAATGTTAGGTAATGAGGTTGTTGAGCTATAAAGGTGATTGATTTTAACTGACATAAACTGCCCTTACACTACTCATAATTTTTTTAGGCCTTTTGGATTTGAAAGCCATATATGTATAGACCTCCTCACAGTATTTCTGTCAGTTGAGAATTTCCACTTCATGACATAGAATTTTTCACCATTCGTGGTATATTTGTAGTATACTTACTCTTTGAAGTTCATAATTGTGATAAATAAACAAGGATAAGTTACCACACGTTGGTCTTGTAAGTACAGTTGCCAGAAACTAACTATTACTATTACTAAAAGTTCTCTGTTGTTAATTACGTCTTGGATCAGGTGTGTTATTTATTGTATTACTGTCTGAATGTAAGTTAAGTTGAATGAAAATCATTGGTGCTGTGTTTGAAGTATTATAACAGTTTCCCTATCTGCCAATGAACTGACTGACCTTATAAGCAGGTTATGTGATATACAGTACTTACTTACCTATTGGATACCTGAAGCACTTCTTGTTTGTTAAATCAGCTTAGCAGTTTCTGTATAATATCTACTACTGGGCTAGTAATAAGTTTAGAGAAAGTACTTGACATTACTTAATACATATATTTGTAGAGTTTATATCATGATTGGAAGGTATAAAAAGTGAATTTTCCCTGCACTTAAGCATCATGTCATGAAGACATATAGGGGGTGAGTTTAGGACTTCACATACTGTCAAACATGATGCTAGGTGGAGAAGAGTCGTTGCTTATACGCTTTGTCATTTTGTGCAGTGAACAAAATCTTAGTTACCCAGTGAATGGAAAGCTCTCTCTGGACATGCTGACAAAAAGAAAAATCCTGGCCTATGCCCACACCAAAAAACCATACATCCAGCCCTTAGTCCATCACATTGCTGACTAAATTATGCAGATTCATAACATACAAAATTGAAAGTACTGATGATTTAAACTATCAAATGTCAGCTCCTGAAAAAGGTATTACTTTTACAGATTTCATTAGTTGGAACTATTGAAGATTAGCCACTCCATAGTTTGTGAGGTTTCAGACTACTGCAGCAGTGTGGTTAAGGTCTCTGTTCTTCTGGTATATGGTGCCACATCATTGTGTAATCGTCAGCAGATGCAGCGCCATTTTCCAGAATAATGGAGCCCTCAGCACCTCAGCACACAGGTTGCCTTGAGGTCACCATGTTATTACCAAGTATGGTCTGGTCTGGTTTGTATCTCTTGATCTTGGAAAGGTTACAGCATTCCCTCACAGCATCTTCATCCCAGGTGTCAAAATAAGGAAACATTTTCATGGCTTCCTTGCATTGATCCCATTGTTCCTGCAAATTTATCTGCAAAATACTTAACAAAATCACCTTGTCTTAGTACCAGTAAGTCAGTTTGCCATAAAATAAGCTTAATTTGAAAAATATTTCTTCCTGTAATAATGTTTTTAATAAATGTTGGTTGAGAACACACCATAGCATGAATTTTGTGAGCCTACCATAAAAGCATCCCACAGATCTGACATGGAAAGAAGACAGAGTCTGGGGTGTTGTATGTGGTCAAACTCATGTTAGCATAGTACCTATTTCAGGATTTCTTGGTTGACATTAACTTTGTGTTGATGGGATACTTTCCATTAACCCCTTGTGTTTAAATGTGTAAAGTGGAGCCCTTTATAATGGAGAAAGCAGCAGCTTCATTACAGGGAGTAATAAATTAATGGCATATAGGGGAATAGATCTTTGAAATGTAGGTTTTACTGTATATGTACCACATCCTTTAACATTAAGAAGACACTGAATTTGCCCACACAGTGTATGTATATGCTATATTTGATTATCACAATAAGCATTAATTATTTCTCTAAACAGTGTGAAGTAGTAGTTCCTTGTATGTCAGTCACTTTTGTGTTTAACGCAAAGTAGGAACTCATTTATTATGGGAAATTTGTGTTTTAAAGGTTAAGAGAGCATGTTTGTCTTCTTGCTTTCTATAATTTGATGACATTTGCTACATAGAGTCACTTCCTACCACATACAAAAAAAAAAAATTGTCTCCTTTACAAAGGGCAGGCCAGTTAATGTAGTTCCAGAAATTATCCCAGTTTATTCTAAAAAAACATAAAAAATAATTGGGAAAAATACAGTATTGAGACCTCTTATGTTAAAAAGAAGGCATGACATATGTAGTAACCATGGTGCTTTAAGGGGTTAAGACTACGTACCGTTACTATAATGGAGTTTATGGCTGTTTCTGAACTTCCACTGCTCATTATGTGAGTACTCGTGTATTTAATCTGTGTGGTACCCCACAAATCTGTTAAATACACAGCATTGGCTGGTGTGTGATATACTACCTTATGTAAGTTAAATTGCAGTGCAGTGGAGTCTGTGGTCATGTTACTAATATACAAGTAAGAATAAAGATGTACCAGTCCTGTGTTTGGAGTTTCACCTTCTCAACATTCATTGCTGCTTTGGCTTCTTCAGCATCTGAACTATCCTCTGGCTTAGCTGTTTCTTCTTTTACTCTGAAATGATGTCTGCCTACTCTTTCATTAGCATGTAGAACTGTATCCAACGTTTCATCACTCTCTGCTGCTTGTGATGTTGCTATTTCTCCTGCATACATATCTTTATCTGATTTATATTCTTTCTTCTTTTGTATTTTTATCTTAACTGATTTGAATAGTCTGTCACAGAATATACGGAAGGAAAAGCAAATGAATTCTGACTACTCTGTTTGTAGCTTGGACACTACAGTAAAGTTTGATCAATAACTGTGAAGCTCCCTTCATTGCTGAATGTACAGAACTTGAAATTGGTATTGATTGATTGTGTTAAACCTTTAAAGCAGTGAAATTATTGACAGCATGAAGCATGGATTTATTTTTTTGTTACAGAGGTGTTCTTCTCTTCTGATCACACATGGACTTGTACCCTATAGCCATCATACAATAATTATAATCACAATATGTTCCCTTCATTTCTCAATAACATTGATTCCAAACTCTGTCATTGTCATCCTTATTGAACTTCTGTTCTGAATTGTTCTTTTATTTGTTTCCTTCCTTGTTACAGCTATAGTTTACTTCAGTATGTATTGATAAATATATATATATTTGAAAGTTTTACTAAAATTTGTTTTTGCTGTATAATACCAGTTAATCAAGGAAACTTAATATGTAGAGAGTCCAGCAGTCTTTATCACACTTGTTCTTTTGGTCATAACCAACATGTCTTTGTTATAAGCAAAACAACAAGTGTTACTAGGTAAGCTACACAGTACACATAAATTTGATAAGGCAATGTCACAGAGCTATTCATGTCACTTGCATGTCTAGCCTAAGAAAGTGCCTGATATGAACAAATTGTATGGTAGGGTGGAGCAACTGGAAGTATCTTAGATTTATGTTTCAGTCAACAGAGTACACTGTCACAGCAGTAGTTCTGTCCTTAGCAGTCTGGCCTCCAGACAAATTACAGCATATGCATAAAACATACATTTGTTCCTAAGCATGGGCATGTGGCACCAGCAACAGATTACAAACCAAAAGAACGTTGTGGTCGGAAAACCCAAAGGAAAGAGACCACTTTGTAGATCTAGACATACATGGAAGGATAATATTGAAATGGATCAAGTTAAATTGTGTGTGCGAATTGCGGTCATCTGGCTTGGGATAGGGTACAGTGGTGGGTACAAAATCAACTTGTGCTTTCATAATAGGTGGGAAATTTCTTTACTAGCTACGAGAAGGATGCTGCTCGATGTAGTTGTAGATAGCAGCAGATATGTAAGTGCTTTTTGCCGACTTTTAATGGTGGGTTGGTTCTCTGTGGTGAAGTTTTCTTGTAGAAAGACTATTCATTTCGGTAAACTTTGACCCTTTATCGAAGTGCCCAGCATTGCTTTCTTTTTTCAGCGTTTCGAGACCGAAGTAACAAGGCACACATCCGACCCACATTTTTCCAGTCCGTGATACAACCGAGCACGGATCCCCAACTGACTCGGCCTTAGTACGCGCATTCAAATATCGCCCACGTCAACGCATAGCCGTACAGTGGGCCACAGATCATCTAGTCAGTGGAGCGAGCAATCGTCAGTGGTAACGGTAATCCGTGATGTGCAAGTTCTTGGAGTGTTTGATTGCTGGGGGTTTGATCAAGTCATATTAATTCAGAATTTATCACTGTGTGCTCTGCACGCTAACCGAAATGGTACGTAATATAACGGCATAGCATGACTGTAATATCACAATTCCGGCGTCGCAAAATTGTCATTACTAATTTCCAGCGTGTGAATATTGAGAACTGTTAACTGTAGTGACTTGCAAATTAGGAAGTAAACCGATTTTCCTAGATCACTTGTTACAGACATTAGTGTTTTGTAGGGTATAAATAGCCAAGAATTTCATACATGAATGTTGCGACTTGTAAGAGAAACTACCAAATTGTCGAATTATGTAGGATTGAGGTTAGGACGGATGTCAAGTAAAAGGTTGCAGTATAGGCCCGATGTTATGCGTTTATGAGTGGGTTAATTTATAAAGACCGCATTGAATTAGACATCGTTTCGGAACACTTAAGAGTGATTGTGTATTGAGGTAATTTTGTGTATGTATATGTGGTTCCCACATGTGATGTAGTTGTTACAGGGTTCAGTGGCGTAGCAGATGTTGGAACAACTTAAATGAAAATTGTGGTATGTTTTATACTTCTGAGGCTTTATACTAGCTCACTTTATGCATGTTTTAAATCTGTTATAGCTTTCCTTCCGTAGCAGGATCCAAAGTGAATGTTTGGAGATCATCTCATTCATAATTGGGAATGTGTAATGTTTCCAGAGTCAACCGATATGAGCGGTGGTTGTATATTTTTCACCAAAACTTCTGATTTCACAGAATAGTTCGTTTATGACCCTATTTTCTTCGTAGAAACTTGTCATTTACTGTGGCCACACAGACTAAATGCACACAGTCTTTGGCCATCAAGTACAGATTGGAGGGTCTAATTGTGTTAGTGGCATAGATGTTCGTGTATGGTTTTATGTCTTCTGTGTAAGCAAAGGGGACCTTGCAGTTGTCCAATTCCGTATTGAAGGATACCTATCTGATATGAAATAGATTTAATTACATACACATTTTAACAATACTGGATGATAAACTATGAAAGAAACAAAGATTGAAATTACTCTTTTAGCAAAACTACATTATGAAAATGAGTGAACCTTTAATTTTGTCATGCACCTGCAATAGCTGATTCTTTGGACTGTATTTCTGACAAAGAGTAATCTCTGTTACATTCTTTCCCCACCACAGAGTTTCGGATTGTCATCTTTGAAGCCCCAGGCTGCTGGCTTGGAGAGACTTAATATGAGTGAAGGGAGTTATGGAGTTCCTAATATTCTAACGCGTGGGTAAGTTAGAATGTCTTCATTTTGTAAGTTACATAAAATTGTATGTGCTTTGTGACAGTTTATTGTATATAATTCATTATCATATATGGTGTAGGGTGGTGATTAATATTTATAAACTATATAACACCTTGGCCATGTAAATGCACATTGTATTAGGCTGTACAGTTGTTAACTTTATTGAATGCTCCCACAGTAGCACAACAGTGCCTTATCTAAATACCACGTTGGGAAAAACAGTGTACAAAATCATTAATGGAGTTAGCAATTGTGAGGGAACTAAGTAAGAAAATAGGCAGGAGATGTACTGAAAACTTCAACTGTATAAGCCATTAATTTTTTTTCTTTTTTTTTCAGTCAATAAGCATTTTTGACTAATGAAACACTGTTGCAGAAACCAGCATAGGTTAAGGATTGTTAACACACACACACACACACCCCCCCCCCCCAAAAAAAAAATTTGACTATATTCTGCCCTAATTGTTTGCATTTTTTGATATTATCATTGTTCATATTAACTGGCATGCAACAGCAGTAAGACTAATTTTGAGATATGACTAAACAAGTCAACATCAGCCTTGACACAGCCATCTTTATTAGACAGTAGAGCTTATTCTTCAAATTGAGCAAAATGTTTTGATCTAAATCACACCATCTTCAAGCACCTAAACATCATTGTGTTTTTACAAAGGCGTTTGAGAGCCTGAAGATGGCCTAATTTTGGTCAGAACTTGTTGCTCAATTAGATAGTTGTGGTGAGACTGATACTGATTGGTTTATTCATATAATTGATACACAAAAGGATGTTACATGTAAACAATTTAATTCTAAATTTGCTGTATTACTTGCTGATCTTTTATATATTGTTTCACAACAGAAAATTAAGAGGGTATTGTGAAGTACTTTTGCATTTATCTTTCTCAAGTTTGGGGTTGAAACACTTCATCTGACTGAGGCTGTAAGAGTGAATTCCAGAGTAGGAAGTGGTCAGATGTATGTATTTAAATAAATAAATAAAAGTATGTGTGCGTGTGTGTGTGTGTGTGGTCGAACTTGGTTATAATGTCATTGAATTGACTGAATAAATTGTGTCGTTATAAACAAGTGTCGCTCTAAGTGAGGTGTATGCTAAAAGTCGAGGAAAATTATTTTAAGGCGAAGTACAGGCCTGTGGGCATATGACTTAATTTTAATGCTATGATCTATTTCAAATTTAAATTACAATTAAAATTCAGAAATTACTCTTTTATTCTTGTAAATTTCCTTGCAGGTTTACACTAATGAGTGCAGTAACTTAAATCAAAATTTAGGAAGAGCAAAAGTTATTGTGAGAGGTAGACTGGTCATGGTTACATTGCACTTCTCTCTTGCTCAACCTCTTAAGCGGCGCCTCGCGGACTTCACTTCTTTCAGGCTTTCGAGATCACATTATTCTCTATCCATTCTATTCAAATGCACTAATAATTGTGGTTCTTTAAGTAACACATGCCCATTGCGCTTTAGTCAAATTGTATATTTTTAATGTACAACTTGCACAACACAATTTTTAAGGTTGTGCGAGACTGTATATTAAATATATATAATTTTGATTCCATTTATCCAAATTGTTTGGATCGTAGAGTTTATGATACCAAAATACCGACGTCAGTTTCTTTTTCTTTTATTTTTTCCCTTCCTCCCCTTTCCCCCACCCCCCTGTTTTTTAATCACTTTAACTTTTTCTTCGATGCTCATAGCCTTTTGTTGGTGAATGTAGGCCTGTTATCACTCTACCAGTCTCCTGTTAACTGCAGGAGTAGAAAAGTAGAGGGAAACTTTATGCATAAAGTGAATAACCATTACTGTCATCATTTCCAGGCCTGGAATTTGTATAGCTACATGAAAGAGTTAGATGGCTTGCCTTTTCAAGGGTGATGGTTGAATTCTCAGAAAAGCCTACTTCTTGGAAAATTATATCGGAGCCAGTGACTGGCAATGTTCCTGTATCTGAGGTAGATGCTCTAATGATGTCATATTAAACAAAGCAGAAAAACACGTACTTTGTGGAAAATTAGTCGGTGCCACTGAACGTATGACGTTATAGCTGAGGTTCACATTGACCAATGTTATTATAACCAAGCTGAACTATATATATGAGAGTGCAAATTTACATTTATTGGCTGTTTTAAGTGTGAAGATTGTACTTCATTATTAACAGGAATGTTGTAATTATTTATTTTTATTTAGCAGGTTGTTCGGCATTTCTACATTTTCCTGTGCCCTTTTAACAATTATCTTATCTTCTTCCTCCATTTGTCTCTGTCATTCCAGTCTTCTTCTATTAATCCCTTTTCCCCGAACAGTCCTCTAATCCCTTCCGCCCATGTAGCTTAAGGTCTTCCTTGTTTTCTTCTTCCTGGTGGGCTCCATTTCATAACTTTTTTTGGCAGTCTCCCCTCTTCCATTCTCTGAACATGTCCATACCATTGTAATTATTTACATACGCTAAATTTGCCATCTGTATGTTTTTGACATGTTCAAGTTTTGGTTAGAGTTGGACATCAATAACCTACACTTTACATGAAGATCTGCATGTGTTTCTGCACACATCTCCAGTGTTATTTTTGTGCATCTTCATAAATTTTCAGCAAAGCAAAAAATGTTTGTAACATAGGTAATAGAGGATGTGAAAGGCACACATTTTGTATGTCTTTTGCTCTTTCTGTAAGCCTTATGAAGATGCCAGAATTGTCACTATGGCATACATTTCTTAATTGTTATTTCTGCAGTGTTCTGTAATTGGCTTTGTTTCAGGCTTCAGGCAACAAAGTCAAAGTTGGAACCTACCCATCCTCTGCATATATCTGAAATGAAGGTAAATCATTTGTATTGTATGACTGCATACTTAAGTTCTGCATATGTGTAGAAATGTCCGTGTAAATAATAATGACAAAACGCATTCAGTTAATGTTGGAAAATTGTATGTAGTCATACACAACTGTGTTACATGAGGTGTATTTAATGACTATATAATGGACAACTACATGTTTTGGCCTGTACTGGCCATCTTCAGGTTGTCGTAAGGGAACTTAAGATCTTACCATAAGCATGCACGCGCACATGGTGTAGAGATGTCTACATATGGGCCTTATTAGCAAAAACAAATTATATAGTCATTAAATACACCTCTTGTGACACAGTTGTGTTTGACTACATACAATTTTCCAAGTTTCACACACACAACGGGGATGACACACTTCGTAGCATTCAGTTAAGATGCAAGTACTGTACCTCGCTGCATTGTGCCATGTATAATTACAAACTAAACAGAAATATTTGTTGCTGTGACACACCTACTTTTTTAAAGTTTGTAAGAGTGACACATATTTGATGTGATTTTTATTTAAGGTGGAGCACCTTCCATGATCCATTATAGCTGCATAATTGTGAAATAGGTCATATCCAGTGACATATGTAGGTGTCTGTGGGACAAGTAATTACAGTGGCTGTCCCAAAATAGCAATTATGAACTTTAAAACAATCACCATTATTTATTGAATTTCATTTAGTCTCAATAATTTAAAACTTGTTGAGTACAGAAAATAAAGCATTTTTCTGCTCCTTGGACTGTGCTGCTCAGGGTGGCCTGAACTTCTGCCCCACTCTAGCTGTGCTCCTGGTTGTGTCATCACTCATTTCTGGTATCCTGTATAGCTCCCACTTCTGCCTGATCTGTGCTTTTCTTCACCTCAACCAAACAGTTGTCACATTCCTTAAATATAGTCTGCAGTTTGTGATAGGAATGTTGTAATAAATCATTATTATGAATACTTTCTATTCACGTGCTGTTTGTCTTCCATAAGAATGACACCTTTAAATTGATATAAAAATGTGTTACATTGTTGAACTTCATAACAGCTTTGTGCAGTGAAGATTGTGTCAGTTGTGGTGAAAGTGTGTAGTGCTTATGTGATAACACTTTTTCTTCTGTTGTTTGCATTTTTCTGGCACATGAAATCAGTCTTTCAAATTCACACATATTTCTAATAGGGATTATACTGATTACACTTTTTGACAGTTTTCATCATGATTTAAACCTAGTTGGCCCCTTATGTTATTAATAAGCAAACGATTTTTCCTTCTTTAGAAGTCTTTAATTGTCTTCCTTTGTAATATTTCACTTGTTCTGTCCTGTTGGTTTTTTTTAGCTTCCGTCATGTTTCTTCTTAGTGAGATTTGCTGTTCTCACAATCCTACTGATGATTTCTTTCTTGTGTGATGTGATGCCATGTGGGCTGGTATACAGGTATCAACACTATGGTGGAACTGTTGCCTCTAGGGACTTTGGGGGGGGGGGGGGTGCACACATCATCACAGACTACCCTGAAGACAGAACATTGGTACCCACATACTACTCTGCATACTTTTTTATGCCAGAAGATAATCATGTTTTTGTGTATATTCTGCAGTATTGTAGGGCATGCTGTTTGTGAAATTTACCGTTCTTACATTATTTATTCATGTGTTCCTTGAATAGAAGGCTACACTGATAATTATAACAGAAGTTTTCTAATATTCTCATTGAACATCACACATTTTTAATGTACTTTTAAATATATTACTAAATACTAAACTCTTTTACAGTATGCAGAAAACAGAGAACAGATGAACATGGCAATGCTGCGAAATGCCCAGGGTCTTCATGCTCCATTGAGACTAAAAATGGAACTTGAGGCAGCAAAGAAAGTAGGGCGATTACCATTCTTGCCTAGCTCGGGACTTATGAATGATGTACTGACAGGTCATGATGAAGAGATTGGGTTTGAGGATATCCTGAATACAGCAGAATTCCGTGAACAGTTGATGCAGCCTCATGCCATTGTTGAGAGGCACCTGGGTTTGCTCTAAATGTATGATTGTATTTTTATGTCATGTGTTTCAATTCAGTAATAAAATTAATTATAATTCAAAGTTGGGGCCTTTTATTTCTTTTTGTCATCCTTTAACTGGTACATTGCATGGCTTAGCAGCTGTATTTGTATTGTGATAGTACTTTGGCTACCTGAATATGTGATCTGTACTGTGGTATATTTTATTGCATTATTCATACATATGTTTTATTATAAAAAATGCACGCATACACACACACACACACACA
>Ga0131853_10018808_pt1 | contig 12571 bp, 5 predicted proteins | sample TergutLab28metaG_FD_92764 | JGI IMG/M metagenome (GOLD analysis project Ga0131853, IMG submission 92764) | Labiotermes labralis P1 segment gut microbial communities from Petit-Saut dam, French Guiana - Lab288 P1 (version 2) (version 2) | ecosystem: Host-associated > Arthropoda: Insects >...
AGATGGGTGGATAATATTAGGATGGATCTCCAGGAGGTGGGATGTGGGTATATGGACTGGATTGGGCTGGCCCAGGATAGAGATAGGTGGCGGAGGCTTGTGAGTGCGGTAATGAACCTTCGGTTTCCGTGAAATGCGGGGAATTTCTTGACTAGCTACAAACCAGTTAGCTGCTCAAGAAGGACTCTGCACCGTGGAGTAAGTAAGTAAGTAATTATCCTGTATATCTAGAGGCGCCCGATGGAGGATAATTGACAACTCCAAACGGGCCTACATGACTTAAAAGGCTAAAATGGCTGATTGTAAGGAAAGAGTTAGTAAAGATGGGATAAAAATATAATCGGTCCCAGATTAAGTCTAGTATGGCTTCATTGAGAGTATTAGCAAGGTTGATTTTTCGTTCTGTCCCACCGAATGTAATCTGTCGTGACAATATTAAGACTGGGCAGTGCTGTTAGCCATGTTGTTGGCCGTGTTGTGATTGAGCAGTGTTGTAAGACTGTCGGTTGCCATTATGTGACTGGGCACTGGTGGCAATGTTCTGATTTGGCAGTTTCTTGAGGTGTGTGGGAGCGTTGCTGTAATTAGGCAGTGTCGTGATACGTGTTATGGTTGAGTTGTGATTAGGCAGTGTCCTGAGACGAACTGAAGCCAGGAGGAGTGAAATTATCATAACTGCCGCTACCTGGTAACAGCTGTTTGCAGTGCCAAGCTCCCCACTGGCGCGAACCCTCCAAAAATCGTCTGCTGATGATGAAATGTAATAAATGCCTCTGCTCACTGCTTCGCAAGAAAATCGTGGTTCATGTGGCAACTTTTATAAGGAGAAATTGGTGACTTCTGGCTAACGGGTGACCGAAAACTGAAAGTTTAACTACCGACTTGGAATCTGTTCTACCACGCTTGTCCCTTACTTGGTGAGAGGCTTCATATAATTTCCCATTTCATTTATACATAATTAACTCCTTTATAAGATCAGCCAAAAGTGCACTTCTATCGAACCGAGGCTCAATGATGTGTTCACAAGATACAGCCAGTGCACAAATTCGCAACCTATTTCTCTAAAATCCGTCTTAGTGTATGGTTATTATTTTATTTGACCAATGTCCTTTGTCATTTCCCGGCTCTGCTCTGACGCGCGAGTGAGTGGACTACGCAGCGGTTACTGTTTATAGGATAAACAAGAGGGCAGAGTATATAGCAAATGACAGTAGCAGGACAGAATAATGTCCCTGTATTATCCAACCTCCCAAACAATGTCTTTCTTTTAGGTTTGCAGATCAAAATTTTTTACGCTTTTATTATTTGTTTCCCCAGCACATGTCCGACTATTAATGATCCTCATTAATTTAATTACACTGCTAATATTTTAGAGGACTTCAGACAGAGGGTAGCCGGTCTCAGTGGCCGCTCGGTATTAAGCGTAGGTCTGCGGCCGCTCGCCTACTGAGATTGTGTGTTCGAATCCCACTCGGAGGCATGGAGGTTTGTCTGCTGTGAGTGTTGTGTGTTGTCAGTTAGATGAGCTGATCACTCGTCCAGAGGAGTCCTACCGACTGTGGTGCGTCGTTGGATGTGATCTAGAAACCTCGTGAATGATGAGGCTGTGGTTCACTTGGGGCTGTTGCGCCAAAAACAGTCAGACAGACAGAGGGTGATGTTCCGTGTAATATTTTCATCCTTTTCTTGGGTCCAGAAATTCTCCTCAGCATGTTGTCAGATACCTTCAACTACTGCAGCGTGACCAAGTACTTTTACATGACACTCCTAACAATCAAGCTGACTTCTTGCTCCATGAATGAAGACCTGAACCACGGTAAGATCTGCGACTGGCTGCTGTCGTGTTTTATACTGATGATCTCCCTGTTCTCAGGACCACTGTAGGTGCAGTGCAGCTTGGAACCTGACATAGCTTTTGTTTATCTGCTGTGTGTCCAGGTCGATACGAAGTGCGGTGTACCCACGTTCCTATCATGTTTAGTGTTTGTTGATTGTGTTTGCAAGGCCAAAGAATGCGCAGTTTCTCCAGGTCCCTATCATGTGTAACGTTTATGGTAAACCCTCATGACTAAACGTGAGTTATTTACAGTGGAATGAAATAACAACTGTTGCAGTTTCGCCTTTGGCACTGCGAGCGACATTCAGGCAGGGAACTGTATCATTTATGTCGACCGCCGACCAACCGCACCATTCTTGCAGTCATGATTGCCAGTAGCGTCACTTTGCACTGTGACAGTGGCGAGGTATGGCCTGTTTGGCTGCGGGAAGAGCAAAGACTGAGGGTGCTTGGGACCTGGATCCTGAGGGCAATGTGTGGACATGGGAGAGGGGAATTTAAAAGAGGCTGAAGGAAACTGCTTCATAATTGGCATGGGAGTACAGTACAGTACAGAGAGGTGCAGTTGGTAGAGGCACTGAACTACAAGCCGGAAGGTCACGGGTTCGATTTCCGAAAGTGTCATTGGAATTTTTCTTTGACATGATCCTTCCGAACTCCGGATGGCCCTGTGGTCGACCCCATCCTCAAACAGAAATGAATATCGGGATATCTCCTGAGGATAAAGGCGGCCGGTGCGTAAGGCTGACAACATTACCATATTAATGTGCCGGTTTTGTAGAAATTCTGGGAGTCTCAACCTCCTAGAGCCTTCAGGGCCTGTCCAGGTCTGTAATGGGATAGCTGTACTCTTCATCGAATGTTACTCGAGAGGTGGAAGAGAAAACCCTCTTTTTAGTCATGAATCACGCCTAAAAGCAGTAACAGTAGCACTACTGAAGCTCATCACGATTCAATAATGTAAACAACCAACTACATGCAACAATAATAGTTTATTAATAATTTCAATCAGTTCAACATGTTTCGGGCGATAATTTCGCCCATCCTCAGGAGCACTAGACTGTGTTTACAGCTTGTGGTATAATGCGCCTTCGGTGCATTATACCACAAGCTGTAGATATCTTACAAGGTTTACGTTTAGCCACCGATATAATATATATATATATATATATATATAACACAGTTCTTATAATAAAACCAACTAGATGCACTAATTTCTCGAATTTATTTTTGAAATAAAACTCTACATGTCTCGGACAATTCCTCTGTCCATCATCAGGAGTTTTTTCACTGTACACACAACAATGGTATATGTCATACAGCTTGCGAGCAGGATCAGGACGGACGTCCTGATCCTGCTCGCAAGCTATCAGCAAACCTGTATGACATATACCATTGCTGTGTATACAGTAAAAAAACTCCTGATGATGGACAGAAGAACTGTCCGAAACATGTAGAGTTTTATTCCAAAAATAAATTCGAGAAATTAGTGCATCTAGTTGGTTTTATTATAAGAATTTATCACGATGCACGGCCACCTGTACGTAAAAAATGTAACACAATGCAGTTGTGGACCGCAGTACCAAATTTTATCTATTTCCGTCGGCCCGAAGGGACTGACACGTCTTTTCTACTGTGTGTTCATTCTGCCCATGACATTTACAGAGCATAGTACGTCAAATTCATCCTCGCTGTACAGGGGTGAAGCACCCCCCTCCCCCGCGTCCAATTGTAATATGACTATCTTCCTTCACACATACATATGGACGGGTAAAACGACGCTGAGTTCGAAATTGACGGACAGTAGGAGGATGGGGGGATGTATCGGGTTTGCTTAACACCGATTGCTATTGAAAATCAATTTGTAAATTGAACGCTATACAGAGGAGTCGTGCGTTACCCACCCATGAGATAACCACATTACCAACTTCCATGCCCCCGCCTCCCGTCTCGTAATACGATCCAATGCAGCTCTGATTGACAACAGTGTGCAGGAAATTGTCAACAGCCGTCAGTTCGGGTATTGTCAATATGACAAACAGTGGTGCTGTCTACAGTGTTCAGATGTTTCTTCCCAGAACCGGAGTAAATTTAACTGTCTTCTCGGTCTCGGAACACAAAAATACACCAACAAGTAGTGCACTTAAGACGCATGGTTCTTCAACAGCTGCTCAACTTTTCTGTGGGCAATCCGTCTAATTTATTGCGATACGCGGAACGTGTTAACTTCGGACCATGTCCTACATGAGGATGTCTGAATTATGTAGAAAGAGCTATACTTCTTATGGTACAGGCACTATTCAAACAGTGAAGCAAACGATTTTGAGTCAACACTGAAGAGTGAGACGTATAAATTACCGTTGTGTCGTTAGGAAGGTGGAACTGTTACTGCGGGAGCTGACGGTGGACATAGACGACTTTGGCGTTTATCTGACCCGTGCATCGTGATAAATTTTTATAATAAACCAAACAGATGCAGTAATTTCTCAAATTTATTTTCCGAATGAAACTCTACATGTTTCGGACAGTTCCTCTGTCCATCATCAGGAGTTTTTCACTGTACACACTGCAGTGGTATATGTCACACAGGTTTGCTGACAACTTGCGAGCAAACTGTCAACAAACTTGTATGACATAAATTCCTGATGACGGACAGAGGAACTGTCCGAAACATGTAGAGTTTCATTCCAAAAATAAATTTGAGAAATTAGTGCATCTAGTTGGTTTATTATAAGAAGGAAAGGACATAGACGACATTAAATTTGGGCGTGAGATGTGAGCTTCATAATAGTTTCTGCGGGCAGAACAGAAAACAGTGCGCTGAGGTGAGTGTTGCGGGTGACGGCGGGGGGCATAAAATAAGTAATAATGATTTTCAAATTTTGTTCTTTCTCCATCACGTGTTAAGGGTCGTCAAATTAAGGATGGTTGGATATGTAGAAAGTGTGGTAGAAATAAGTAATGAACACAACATTTTGGTTGACAAAGGAAATAGATTGCTTGAGAGAAACGTAAGAGGGGGCTTTTGCAAGAACAACAACAACACAGAATTTATTTACCACCAAAAAAACCACTAATTTTCCGAGAACTGTCCCTGCACTTTGCGGTTAGCCATTGGAGTTTTGTGAGGACTTGGAAATTACATTTCGTGAAAAATTTGAAACTTTTATTTCCTAACAAAATAATTTTCTGGTGCAACGTAGGCCAGAGAACCGCGCGAAATTCCCAATGCCGCCGTTACTTGCTTTTCCTTTTTTTAAACTTAATTATGCTTCATCAAATGCCTTAACTCTTTGTGGCACAACAGCCAAAATCGAGCATAGGGCGCCTCATTTTGAAGTTTTTATATCACACAAAATTAGACACACACACACACAGACACAGACACCAGGTAGAACTCCTCTGAACCAGTGACCAGCCGTCGCAGAGGCCATTACGTACGCAAAACACAACAGACACAACAGATGAACATTCATGCCCTCAGCGGGATTCGAACCTGCGGTCCCAGCAATCAAGCTGTCGCAGACCAACGCGTTAGACCGCATGACCACCGGTATTGGCACTGCTGTAATTATGTGGTAGAATTAGAGCCAGAATGAGTGAAGGATATGTGGAAGAATTGATTGTGGCCTATTTTAATGTATTGCCCCAGAGTAGGCAGAGGGGTGACTGAAAAAACCACACTATACTCGTGTCTAAGAAGCCGGAACTCTCTTTCTGAGAAAACAGAAACGTGATGTACGAGTAGGATCTTGTGCAAGGTGCCACTGCTGTCACTGCTGTATCAAAGTTCCTGTCTTGCGCGTGCTTAAACACCATGACATGACAATCCACGGACTAGTTGAGGTAGAACCTCTTATATTCTTATCCTCGAAACGTGACGGAGGTGAATGGAGAGGTTCACGCCTTTGCTATCCCATCCTCATGCCCACTGATGTGAGGTTGGTTGGTTCCTAGGCTTGGTTTGGACTTGGTGTCTTTACGAAACTTGCCTGATTGGGCTAACTCGTCATTACAAATATTAACCATAGAATTAATAGAAAGTGCCTGAAATTTATATCTTATCCGTAGCGATGACAGGAGTTTTAAGTGGTAACTGGGGGAAGTATATTTTCATTTTTGATTCCTTTTTTCTTTTGGTGCGCTTCTTGAAATAATTAAAGCAGAGGTGATAAAACAGTGGTGAGTGGATCACAACTGATGTTTTGAGCAAATACGTGGCTAGAGCATGCTTTGAGTCAGGCAAGTTGATTTATAACAAGAGCCCTGCCAATTAAATTAGATTTTTTAATCATATATCCTAGGTTATGACTGTTAGGCGAATTTTTGTGGTCTGTGGGGCGCACATGTCAGAAATTGCGCACTGATTAGACTAGAAGTCATGGATGAGGTACGGAATTTTTTCACTGCGTGGAGGGGGGGGGTGTTGGGTGCTAACTCTGAGGGTATATAGAATTTATGTTTGATATTAAAAATTGTGTTATAAAAATCGCCTCATAAGTATAACGGTATCACAATGCCGTTTGGAACTGCATATGTCTATACACATACATATACACAAATATAGGTACATCTTTACTGACTCCCTCATCCAATTTAAACCACAATATCTAATCTTGGGTTTGTAATTCAATCTAAGACATCATAAGAATTTTTATTTCATTTTTTTATGATTCTAATGCGCTAGTTACGAGCCGATTTAGTGGCTGGTTTCTACTGAATAATATCATTATGTCTACAAAATCCACTTTTGTGCTGAGGTACACTATTTAATGCTATATTACTGCTTTTTTTAAATTCCAAAATGTGAGGGCGCACCCAAGGGGGGGGGGCTGTCAGCCTCCGCCCCCCCCCCCCCGCCCCCTTGGGTGCGCCTCTGTTTGAAGTCTGTGATCGGCTATATTTTTTAGTTTGTAAAGATCACAGTGTTGAGACAACTTCACGGTGAAATACAAAAACGATACAGTTCCACCTTTCACTGTAATTTGGGAATATTAAATTAAATGTTTTGCACAAGGTACAGTGGCAATTAAATTAGTTTCAGATGTAAATGTAACTTATTTATTTGAATAAAGGTTTCCCGGCAAGAAAGCGACAGCGTGCAACGAGCATGCAGCCCAGAGCTCTTCGCCGTCACGGACCGATTACCCATCACATATCTGTTTATTGCATGGCCCGCGAAAATTGGTGCGGAAGATACGTGCTTCCTTTTCGAACAAGATCAACGGCATCGGCTTGTCTACGCTGGCAGTATAGAGGTGGCCTTGGCGGCGTCTTAAGGTCCATCAGAGCAGTCAGACCATGGTGGCCATCAGACATGGTATCGGTTATTTTCCGTTCTACCCTATATACGCCTATCTCTCCTGCCACGGCTCTACGGATTCCTGTGTAATTCGTAGTTCCGATTACCCTTGAGGCCACAAATACTGTGCTTTATAATAGGGGGTTTACCTGCAAAGGTGCTTTCTATCCGTGGTCATCTCTCTTTGTTCATCTTAGGGATCCGTGCAAGATTGTTGTAACTCGATGAAACACGACTGTCCCTGACAACAGTCGCTGTTGTACGGGGCAAGATAGGCGTATGGTCCAGTTAGACAATAAGAAAACGAAGTGGTGAGACGAATATTTGGGCTTAAGAGAGGAGCAACAGGGTTTAGCGGTTCTCGTAAAATGTCTGCCAAGTATTACCGAGGTTTGTATTAGTTGGGACTTTTCGGGCTCCTGATTCAACTGCCTGTGTACGTACAACTACGTTACAGACAGGTACGACATTCTTTAGATCTTAGTAATTAACCAACTTAATGCACAAATATTGTTTTATAATAAGTTTATTATATGCCTATACATGTTTCGAGCACTATGTGCTAATCATCAGGAGTTCAAAATTGTATTATACAGCATCTGGTATCATCACACCTGTAGGTGGCCGTCCGGTGCCCAGTCCTCTCTCAACCTGCGCACCGGGCGGCCACCTACAGGTGTGATGATACCAGATGCTGTATAATACAATTTTGACCTCCTGATGATGAGCACGTAAGTTTTAGGTTTAAGGGCCCTCCTGGCACTACATCTTCCTCTATCACCACTCACATCATCGGGACAACGTAACTGCGCTTCATGGGCGTCCCAAACTCAGAAGTCGGTTACACTCCTGCCATGCCCAGGAGGGAGGACCGTGAAGTCGACAAGGACATCTAGTGGCGGGCATAGGACAAAAAAAATTCTAATTCTAAGAGGAAGTCAGCTACATGTTATCTAAAATGTACAAACGTCTTCACGTAAAGTACCTGCTATTCTTATCAAATTTCAATGAAATCTGAATTTTCTCGACAGATTTTTGTAAAATACTAAGAAATATCATGAAATTTGTCCAATGGCAGCGGAGTTGTTCCATGCGAACGGGCAGACAGAGAGACAGACATGACAAAACTGATAGTCGCTTTTCGTAGTTTTGCATCTTATCACTCAATGTCACACACATACACACACACACACACACATACACACACGCACATACACACACACACATACACACCACACACACACACACACGCACACATACACACACACACACACAAACCACACCACACACACAGCACACACACACACACACGCCCACACACACACACACACACATACACACCACACACACAGCACACACACACCCACGCTACACGCACACACAAACCACACTACACACACACACCACACACACACACCACACACAGCACACACGCACGCACATACACACACACACCACACACACATACACACACGCACATACACATACACACACACCACACACACACACCACACACACACGCGCGCGCGGTAGGACTCCTCTGGACGAGGGATCGGCCCCTCGCAGAGGCTTGTCCCTGACTACACACAACATTCAAAAGAGACAGACGTCCATGCCCCCGGCGGGATTCAATTTCTTACTCCCAACAAGCGAGCGGCCGCAGACCGCGTGGCCACCGGTTTGGGCGCCTGTTGTCCAGTGTAGAAATTTCATGAGCTTCGTTATTTTCATTTATGCTACATGCACTTTTTGGTACATACACAGCCGGTCTATTGAACACGAAACTAGTTCTGCCATGGTGAAACAATACATTTTCAATATGGTTGTTTTCGATCAGAGGTCCTGATAGTGTCACTTCTGCTGTTGTCTGTACCAAATAATTGTACAGTTGCGGTATATAGTTGTTTGAGTAAAGGATATGAAGTAGTGCCACTTATGTAATAATAATAATATTTATTTATTTACTGCAATTTGGTTCTTACCCAGTGGCAGTGGTTATTTTACATGTATACAAAACATGAAATTGGTTACTACTAAGTTTAAGTCGGGAGGGCTACATGAGAAGCATGTAGTGGCAACTTGGAATCTTGGGAACCATCTCAGCATTTGCTTTTAGGCACAGGGAAACCAATAAAAACCTTTGTCGAGATGGCCGGTCGCAGGACCTTCCGAATACTGACTTCTAGCCAGCAGTCCGGCATCTAAAGTAAAAAACAGCAATGCACACACAGTACAACAAATACACATAAGATAACACCCACACAAGACAACTACAACAATACACACGGCCAACCAACAACAATTACACACAAGACAACATAAAACTAGGAACAGTACACGCGAGATAAATTAGAATACAACAAGTGCAACACGTAAAAACACCAAAGTAGGTAAAAACACCCAAGTAGGTGACAACACCCAAGTAGGTAAAACAACCAAGTAGGTGACAACACCATGTAGGTGAAAACACCGAACTACGTGAAAACACCCAAGTAGGTAAAACACCCAAGTAAAGTGATTTAGACGAATGACAGAAAACTCAGTGTTTGAAATGCTGCAAATAATTTTGTCTGCAACAAATATGTGTCATATTAGGGAGATAAATTTACGGCAGATTGCATGGATGATACATGCCGCATTTATTGGGAGACTGGTGAGAAATGGACATAAAGTTTTAGCTGGGAAACTTGATGGGAAGGAGAATTTTGGAGCCCCAAACGCGGAGAGATCGATGTTATTGGAAGTGGGTTTTAAGAGAATTGACTATCCATATGTTGAGTGGGTTTTGTGGCTCGGAATAGGGTTTAGTGGTGGGTTTTGTGACTTGTGTTTCAAAGATGGCTGCTTAATTTCGTGACCCAATCCAATCAGCTTGTCAGGAAATACTGTGCCATTCTTTCATTGAAGACCCGCTCAAAAATCCTTTTGAAACAACAACTAGTGAGCCTAAATCTAACCTATTTTGTTGGTCGTGCTTCAGTCGATTTAAAAATGATTTTGTTTCTGCTTAGGTCGTGGGTTCCTACACTCTTATCCCTGACATACTTGAAAATTTCCGAGGGATTTTGCGGACCTCTTGAAGATCCCAAACTGTGGATGCTGAATATTATTAGCCAAGTTAGGAAACATCCGTATCACACGAACCTTCTGGTGCATAATCAGCGTTGTTGTCCTTAGACTTTAAATTCGTGAATAATTATCCACAAGGTACTGCAAAACGCAGGTCCTATAATGCGCCTTTCCTCGTTTTACACAGCACACACATTTCTCTGTATCTTAGCAGCAGATTTGCTATCGGTTGCAAACAATGCTTCTTTAAACGTGGATATTTACAATTTATCATTTTGTGTTGTAATGTTTAAATCGTAAACTGTTTCTTCGGTCTCGTCTCGTGCCTCACAAATAAAAAAACTCTCTCTCCAGTGTACAAGCTGTAACAACCATATTTAAATCGACATGGGACTAATGTACAATGTATGTTACTTGTGTTCAGTTGTGACCAAAATGATAACGTCTCAAGTGTTTAAGAATTCCCAAATACGAAATTTTACGAAAACCCTTCGGGTGGGATTCGCCCCTTTTCATGAAAAAGGACGGACGGACGGACGAACATGACGAGGATAGTCGTCTAATTTAACAACTGCTTTGCGAAACTGCCAAACATTCATTAAAATGAAGTTTTATTCCAATAATATAAAATATTAAATAAAGAAATTACCAGTTAAGAACCTGTATCAATATGTTGCCGATCCCGGTGGCCGTGCGGTCTAAGGTCTGCGGCCCTGGTTTGCTCTGATTGCGGCTTCGAATCCCGCTGAGGGCATAGATGTTTGTTGTGTGTCGTGTAGGTTGCGGACTGTGCAGCGGGCTGCTCCCTTGTTCAGGGGAGTGCTACCGGGTGTGTGGGTGTATGTGTGCATGATCTTGGAACCCCAATAATGAGTGCTAGCCTCATGTTGCATTGTTGCACCACAGAAAAAAATGCCTAATATAGTAGTTGTGCGCCCGAATTTAGCTCACAGTCACGACTGGACCCTAAAGCTCAATTTTTCCAGTGTCCAATGTTAGCCTAATTTTTGTAAACATCATTTGCAAATGAATTTTTATGGACGTGATTACGATCTTGTTCCATCGTTATCCTGTAGGGACTAAGGAGAATAACAAAAGCCGCCCAAGGCCTCCTATATTACAGGGGCGCTGATAAGTTCTTAGCCCGAGCAGGAAGGAAACAAGCTACATTCCCCGCATTTTATGGAACTTGGAGTTTCGTTACCACATTCACAAGAGTCCACCACCTGTCACTATCGTAGCCAAATCAATCAATTCCTCTTCCCATCACACTTTTGACAAGCGCAGCTTTTTTCCTTCCTGGTCGGGCTAAGGACTTATCAGCACCACAGTATAACCAGCGTTTGTTACAACAGCAGATTAGTGAAGTCCTTGCAGTGCGTGTTAAGTACAATGCAAATAAACTTATAATATTGTCATATTTCTGTCTGCTGATTTTTCACAGGGTTTCTCTTACCACAGATTGATAAAGCTGTCTGCATTGGCCGTTACCGTGCTGTACATCGACAGCTGTTTTATGGTCCGTGTCATTTACGTCTAAGCACGCCCGCTATTTCTGTTCGTTTGCATTTCACTGAGTGGTGTAAGATCTTCGGGATCAGTTATCTCATGTTACCAAGAAAACATTGTTACGGCCTGTCCAAACATGACAGTGTCAATAGTGGAGGCAAAGATATTAAATTTACGTATCTTGTTAACACCTCTTCCAAGTCCGAAAATTTTTTTTCTACAGATGGACAAATGACTGGGCAAAGTACTTGAAAGTAAACTGCTCGTGGGTTAATGGTAATTTGCTGTGTGTTCATAGGGTGGTGATTCTAAGCAGGATTATGAGTAATAATAATAATAATAATAATAATAATAGACATAGCTGTCCCAAGTACACATAATCTGGCCAAAACAATAACCGACAAACAAAACAAGTACAAAGAACTGGCGAATGAAGTATGTGCTATGTGGAAGCAGAAGGTAGTACATGTGATCCCGATTGTAATATCATCTACGGGAATAATTCCAAAATCACTATCACAAAGTCTAACAACACTTAACCTTCACCCCAATACATATATACAACTGCAAAATCTGTAATTCTTGGCATACGTTCAATTGTAAGAAACTTTTTAAACTACATGTAAGACCACCGAGCCTAATCCTGTTGATTACTACATCCCAGGATAGGTGAATATTTCCCAGCCAAAGCTGAGAAGTGAAAATTCTATAATAATAATAATAATAATAATAAAGCATATAAGTATTTAGGTATAGAAGAGAGTTTTGATATACAGCATAAGAATGAGAAAGAAAAGCTGAAGAAGGAATACTTGAGGAGATTGAGGCTAGTTTTGGGTACAGAATTAAGTACA
>Ga0131853_10018810_pt1 | contig 12569 bp, 8 predicted proteins | sample TergutLab28metaG_FD_92764 | JGI IMG/M metagenome (GOLD analysis project Ga0131853, IMG submission 92764) | Labiotermes labralis P1 segment gut microbial communities from Petit-Saut dam, French Guiana - Lab288 P1 (version 2) (version 2) | ecosystem: Host-associated > Arthropoda: Insects >...
ATTAGATAAAACTCTTCCAACACCTTTCGGTTAGAGTCCGATCTATAGAAGACAAAAGATTACATGCTGTAGTACTTTTTGTGACGGTGCGGCCTACCGGCACCTTTACTGACAGCGACACTTTAGAAGAACATAAAAACTGAAAACTGGGGAAAACATTCTAAAATGAGCCATCCCCGATATATGTACATAAACAATAGGTGCAGGTATTAGTCAATAACACAACAATCACAGATGATGATATCTCACCATCGTGACATAACCACATCATTCTTATAAAGCACTACCACCATACTTTCGGATGAATACCTGATGACGGCCGGAATAGGCCTAACATGTAGTAACTATCATCCTTTATTAAACATCTTTAGAATAAAAATTGTTGTGTTATTGACTAATACCTGCACCTATTGGGGAAAACATCCTCTATGTTGTTTTTATTCCATCAGTATTATCACAATATGAAACAAGAATATCAAAGTAATTTTTAATTAGAAGACAAATGACGTTTCAACTGTGCCTGCAGTCAAGGAGTAAGTACTGTCACTTTTTGTTACAACATAACGTTAATTGTGCTAGGTAACATAAGAACCAAAACGTGAAGCTACGAAGACTGCCGTCGAAAACAATCGTCCTTGGGGTTTTAAGAGCCCCCGTTTCTTACGCAACCCAAAGCTTCATTACGTGATCATAAGAACTCGTCCGCGTGGCACCGGATGAAGGCATGTGTGTTCAGATGCATGCTCGGCCTTTTTAATCCGTGACACCAAGCTTCTGTTTCCATTTGGTTAGGCGACAGTTTGAAGCTCAGAGTGTGTCTGGACAAGGCAGTAAAAAGAACAACTACTGCTTGTTGCAGAAATCGACTGTAATCTGTCGTCACATAAAGGACGAAAGACAGAAATGAGGATCAGCGCTTTCTGAAGACAGACCCACAGACACTGCTGTCTGTACGGAGCGGCCTTACGATTGTTTAAAACGTTGCTATGAAGCTGTATAATGTTATTTTACCTGGTGGCCCGGGGCAGGCTGGCAGCCTGTTGCTACGGGCCATGGTAATTGATGCGTCATTTAACTGAAGCTCCTGCAGGAAAACAAAACACTGTCGAAGCATCAAAGCAGATGACGCCCGCGCATTTTCACCCCCGGGCTGTGCTTGGAGGGGATGCTCCGGTAAGGAAACAACAGCCGTTTGGAAAGATTTGAATAATACACGTCTGTAACTGAGAGGCCTCTGAGATTTTACGAAACGATTACGCAATTATGTCTGTGCGCTGAATGTATTCTTCTACTGTGTGTATTTACATATAGGACTGTTAAAATGTACACTTTGCAGTTGCCTTCGATACGTGTATTTGAATTATAGGACAGTTCGTGAATGCTGGTGAATTTGACTGGATATGAAAGGAAGTTGTATTGGTCTATTACGAACTATTTCACCAGCACTTACGCAGCGTCACGCTGCACGTCCACACGTCCGACAGCGCACGGAACAAGCCCGTAACGTGACTGCGTAACGTAACACCGTATCGTGACAGTGTGAACGGGGCTCGTGACCGCGTAACGTATCAAAAGTTGGTTACGCGGTCGCATTACGGGCTTGTTCGGTGCGCTATCGGACGTGTGGACGTGCAGCGTCACGCTGCACGTCCACACTTGCTCCGGCCGTAACCGTATCATCCCTTTGATGTGAGAGCCAAATACCGACAGCACACCGAACAAGACCGTAACGTGACCGCGTAACAAACTTTTGATACGTTACGCGGTCACGAGCCCCGTTCACACTGTCACGATACGGTGTTACGTTACGCGGTAACGTCACAAGTGTGGACCGACCGTAAGACCACTTTTCAGACAAGGCGTGGATGTAATATTCAGTGGTAACGGTGAAGGTCAAGTGTAACCTAGATTAGTCCATGAAGGCCCAGAGGGGGCGTAGAAGTATAACTTTACTCTTTACTTAACTTCGGCCCTAGATGGGAGTGGGCGGTCTACGCCACGCCCCTGCCGCTTTACTTGCGGGAAAGAGAACCAAAACTGGTTTTATAGGAGGCTGGCTGGGCCCCAGGTCTTCTTGGACGGGTGAGGGAAATCTCATCCCCTCGCCGGGATTTCGATCCCTGGACCGTCCAGCACATAGCGAGTCACAGTACTGACTGAGCTACAAATAAATGAATGGAAGGTGAAGCCTTGGACTGGACTGGTGGCGCTTGGAATGCGAGCAAGTTGCAGGCTGTTGTGCTTTCGGTAATGAAATATCGGGATCCGCAAAAGGCCGGACATTTCTCGTTTAGCTGTGCGAAACTGACTTGCTCGAGAATGATTATTCTACATAAAAATTATTTTCCTTCACTCTTACGGAAGGCCTGAGAAAATCACGAAAATAAACTCAGTATAGATACCCAGATTTAATATGAGTATTGGAACCCTGGACGTTCGTAACTGGTGGCATCTCTGAATAGCTGAACTATAAAGAAAATACAAAGGCAATATATTTTCTTTGTATCTTTGAAGCGATTTATTTATTCATACATGCCGTATATATAAAATATGTATCAATAAATTAATCGTATACAAGGATAACATGAGAGTCGGAAGTTGACGTGAATGTTGTGGACCAGAGGATGACAGACAATATATTTCGAGGCTGATATATTAAAGGCATAAAAGACGCTGGATGTTCAAAACAAGTTGAATGTTTTGGAGAATAGACGATAGAGGAAACAGGCAACAACAAAAAAATAGAAGGTACCCAAGTCCAGTGAAGACGAAAAGAAATTGTTTCTTCCACTGAAGCTATGTGTCCAAAGGTCACAAAGACAAAGGTTTAAGTTGCAAAATGAGAATCGTAGATGTTATAAAGAGCCAGCTGGCATCTCCCACTGTCGGCTGTCTCTTGAAACATCCTATTGTTTCTTTAAACAATCAAAGCAACTGATGTCAGATTGTCAAATTACAGCCCATTTTTTCAGGAACCTATGAAGTCACATGTTTCTTCTACGTCAATATAAAAGCCGATTAGGCATGCATATATGCAAGTATGTTTTTCTGCAGCTGGTATTTCATATAACACATTGTATCACAAATTTTGTAAATACGTCTCCATATTTTGAAAAGGTCATTTCACACAGGGGTCGATTCCGGAAGATCTACACAGTGTACTGGTTCTTTTAACCTTTCTGTAAGTTTATCCCAGCCTAATGGGATTAACTTAATTTCCTAGCAACGGCTGCAATTTGGAATTTCTACTGGCAGGAAGAAGCTTAAAAAACACAAATTATAGTCGTCCAATTCACAAAATTTCAACGCGGTTTTTAAATATTCCGTTATGGTTCTGGCTTAAGAAGAAGCCAACACTATCACAAAATCTTGCTCCTATAATTTCTCTTCCACCCTAGCTAACATGCTATCAAGCAGAATATGCGTAAGAACCCTTGGATATTACTTCCAACTCCTTGACAATTTCTTGGTTTCAAGCAGATTCAAACTAATGCTTTTCGTTACCGGAAGGAACCTTGCTTGGTTGTATGTGCGCAGTCTGCTTTAGTGTGCTGGTTCTGCTTATTAAAATTGGTTTTCCCTGCGATGATAATAGTAATAAAATGGGAGTGGGGCTCAAAAAGGGACGAGTAGCAACACAAAGTGAAACAATCAGAACGTAATTAGCAGTAGGCGGCGGGGTGCCGTTGTGTTGTTCCTTGTGTTTGCAGCTGCAGTTTGCGCGTGACTCCTGCAATGTTACCACTAGCTTAGGGTCTCTTGGTCTAATGGGTTTAATTAATTTTTAGGTCTCTGTAAATTGTGCAGACGGGAGACGGTTCGTATAACAGAGGCGTCTCTCTATAAGCAGTGCATTGTAAATTAATGGACTGAATGCAATACACGAACTAAATAAACTATCGAGTGGCTTTAAATCAACTGAATTGATGATAGGTATTGCACAGATTTGCGGAATGTAAAGGTATAATCGGGATACGCATAATTCGGACTCTTCAAAAAAATTACTGCAGTAGTGTCCTTGTTATTTCCGTCAACAACGCTTGTTTATGCCATATTATTGCTAACATGTTGCGACATATTTTGCGTGCTGTCATCAGAGCATTACTTAAAGGGCAGATGAAAGCGTGTGATATTATACACATATTGTGTGTGTAGTATTCCTGAGCTATTTAAACGTGATGATTTGAAAAATGTGTCTGAAGTTTACTGCTGCTACTACTACTACTACTACTACCACCACCACCACAACAACTACTACTACTACCACTACCACCACCACAACTACTACTACCACAACAACTACTACCACCACCACCACTACTACTACTACTACTACTACCACCACCGCCACTACTACTACTGCTGCTACTACTAATACTAATAATACTACCACTACTACTACCACCACTACTACTACTACACATATGCAAGTTTCACTATGTTAAGGAACGAAGAAAGAATTACAAAATTTAGTAGGCCGTAAAATCTAGGCCTGTAATTGTATGAAGAGCCGCTCAGTAAATAAATGCTTAGTTGTGTATTTGTTTAGTTTGAAAGTAGGTATGGTTTATATTTTTATGTCGGTTTTAAACCTTCTGTCTCCGGTACCACCCTTCTCCACTGTTCGGTAAACACAGACCCAAATAACCATACGGAAGGGAACCCTGCTCCTGAAGTCGTGCATTTAGTCAAGATTTTTTCGTCTCCATTTTTTTGATAAACATAAAACAAGAAATATTTATCCAGTAAACTTAGATGATGACCGAAACGTGTAGCAAATTGTAACGTTTACATTGCAGCAGAATGAGAGCACAAAGTATGATACTCTGATTTTCGTCAGTTAATTCGCCATCCACCGAGCGACAAACACTTTCACAACGAAAAGCCTCAGACGACGTTATACTGGATGGCACGACTATTAATTCAGGTGAAGTACAAGCGTGTACCTGAAGTCGGTCTAACCTCGGCCCTAAATCTAGTTGTAAAATAACATATCGAAGGATTTACGTTCGCCACGCCCATATATTTCCCGGTCTCTGGCGGTCCCCAGCCTGGCCCGTGTAATGCAGTTAGTTGCCATGGAGACACAACAACTTCACTTCGAACAGATGAGCTCAGCTTTCCGCTCTGATAGACCACCCTCCTCTTTCACATCAATATTAAAGCATGAAGAATGAACAAGCCAGTTGTAATGTGTTAACAACACTTTTTGTTGTTGTTGTTGTACATTGAAGCATGCGCCACGGAAATTTAACACGAATAAGCTTGCGCTTTCCTTTAATTATGTCTGTTTATTCCACATTCTGCTTTTGTCACTACGCTTAATTTGACAGCAGCAATAGAAGCAGCAGTGGCTAAAGGAGCAAAATCAGTACTCAGAAGAACGGAGGTTCAGTTCATTTGTTAGAGTGCTTCGAAAACAGCAAGCAGTATGTCACAAACACTACCAAACAAACATTTTACTAAAGAAGAAACGTCAGGCAATACAAGACGAAACAATGCTATGTTGAACACTGTACATTTTCTGAGTGTCTCTTACCCCTAGACGATGTTTTGGGACGTGCGTATAACCTACTCCCAAAAGGCCATAAAATTTTCCGCGTTATATTGATATAATGCATGGGTTGTTGTCTTAGGCGCTTTAAAATACACGAGAGAAGATAAAGTTTTCAAATCATGACTAGAAGAAGTGTCCATTTGCCCAGTTTAATAGACATCTTGCACAGTTAAAAAGGTAAAGCAGTCCCATTACAGGCCTGGACAGGCCCAGAGGGTTCCAGGAAGTTAAGGTTCCCAGATTTCGTGACAACTGCACAGGATGGTGGTAAGGTTGTCAGCCTTACGCACCGGCCGCCTTTACCCCCAGGAAATAATCCTGGTACTCATTTCTGTTAGAGGCTGAGTCGACCCCAGGGACATAGTGCGATCGGTGGGATTTTATGTCAATGAAGAATCCACTGACACCAGCTGGGATCGAACCAGCGACCTTCCGATTTGTAGTACAGCGCCTTAACCACTGTGCTACCGCGGTCCCTCCCCCCCCCCCTTGCACAGTTAAGAGGCTTATAAATAAGTGAACTTTAACCTTATAAACGCTGAGTTAAATCCCATCTGCCATCTGCTGGCATTATCAGGAGCTCACCATATTCTCCACGTTAACAGGATAAGAGTTAAAGTGTGTCACGCACTGTACAAAACTTGCCAAAAGTGTTCCAAAAATAATAATAATCATCTGAAGCACAGCAAGTGGACGTTAAGCAGTGGCAATTTATTGCGCTGCCGATTCGGCAGGAGTAAAACAATGCCTATACAGTATAAAAATGGCGACATTTGTAGGTACTTACTATCTTTGCATCCGAAATTTGTGTTGATAAAAAATGTAAGGTTATCACTAACGTGACTGTGCAGTTTGGTATCGTCTGGTATATAGCACCTTGTTGTCTGTAAATATGAACCTCATTTACATAGCACCCTGTTGCCAACATCAGATTCGTCTAAATTATCCGTACGTTTATAGGAAGATACGAAATGTCTGCCCGGACCATAGTAATGTTAGTTGAAGAATAAAAGACCAACTTAATGTCACTTGCTATTTTATTTCACTTCTTATGTGATCAACATGTTTCAGCCTGCAACACGGATACCACCCCAACCCAACCACACCGATACTCCAACACACATCGAACCAAGAACAATACGACCAATGTGGTAATTCAACAGAATAGTCGCAAGCTCCTGATGATGGATATATTAACGTCCGAAACATGTTGAACACATAAGAAGTGAAATAAAATAGCAAGTGACATCAAGTTTGTCTTTTATTCTTCAACTATCACAATGATGCACGGTCCAATAAACATAAGATTCATAGTAATGTTACTTACCTTAGAGTACGGCTGCTTCTTGCAATTTATATAACTAGCCATTATCGACTTTGCTCCTTAGTTGTACCTCGTAACACGAGACCAATTTTTGTGTCGGGTTTATATGTTTATCGCGAACATATGATTACAAGCTTTATGTGATCCACTATCCGTGCATTATTCGAATACATACAATAACAGTACCAACAAATACCCACAAATGTACGTAAACCAGTTTAAGCACACAGTTTATTCCGACATGTTTCGGCCAACCATGGCCATCTTCAATGATGTAAAACACAAAGGTTAGATTAAAAAAGATAAAGTGATCCCGTTACAGGCCCGGTGTGGCCCAGAGGGTGGGGTAGAGGTATAACTATACTCTTCCATGACCGCGGCACGCCCCGACCGCACTTTACCCAGGGAAAGACACGGTAACCATTGTACAGGAGGTTGGGTGGGCCCCAAGGCCGGTCTGGACGGGCGGAAAATTTCTTTCCCACCGGGATTCCCGGACCGTCCAGCCCGTAGCTCAGTCGCTATTCCGACTGAGCTACCCGGCCCACACAAAAATTAGATACCCTTGTGTTTTATATCCCGGAAATGAAACTTCGGGCTCTGAATTTCTTAACTATCTCAGGAACTCTTCGCTTCTGAGGAAGGACTATGATTCCTGTAGTTTGTTAGTTACTTATGAAATTTCCCTTATACATTCCCAAGTAAATTTTAATGTATAATATTTTAATCTTTGATTTTGTAGAGAGGAGGTGGAAATATAAAATATTATTAACTCTGTGAAAAAGTCAATTTCTTTTTGTAATATATTCTTAATTTCGTGGGAAATTTTATGTAAGCTTTTGTTATTCAATCCAAGTGTTTAAATACTGTCACATTTATAAAACGCGTAAACTAGGCCAAATAACAATGCTATTAACTTCATCTCACTTATCGCGGTGTAGAAACAGGGCACAGATGTAGCTTTCTGCTATTATATTCTCATTATAATCAAACACCTAAAAGTCTGTACAATACTGCATCAATGTCCCTAGTCTGTATTCGGCTGGGTTGGCTTTAAACACAGTTCATAGTCAACAGAGTGTGTAAGTGGCAAAGCTGATCCTCCTGAGGGTTAAAAGTTCTTTGTTTCTGAATACATGAAACAGCTCGTTCCCCCGAGTGCTGCAGAGTCGATGCTAGCTCTGAAATGTGTCGTGCACAAAGCCTGGCCAATTGTAATAATCGAACTAATCCTGTAGCATGACTACTGTTGACAGCAGCCTTCAACGCCCACTAGAGACGAGGCTGATCAAAAGGGAGTTCAGACTTGCCTTTCTTGGTCCTGGAGTGCTGTATTGTGCTTAATTGTCATAAAAATAACTCAGCTTATTCTCAGATGCGTCATGTTGCAGCCTGGTTTGCAGAAATGTATAAAATATTATTACATTATTGGAATAAGTACGTTATTTGTGGAACCGCTTGACTGAGTATTGACAGCTACGTCTGTAAAGCACGTTCAGCAACTTCTACGCAGGTGCTAACAGCAACTGCTCTATGTGAGATATCAGGCTTCCGCCTCGAAATAGATTAGAACTGCCATCTTCTGAGCTATTGCGCAGCGTGTACTGGTAGTTAATTGCCTGACGTTTCGGGAGAACCTGTCGGTGCCATCTTCACGAGTCTTTAATTCTTGACCCCTGAAGATGGGGCTAGGACGTTGTCCCGAAACGTCGGTAAGGAAGTAGACTGCGTTTGAAAGTGTGATGGCACAAACGCAGAAACCAGATTTCGTCTTTCAGCGAAACAGACGGGGGGGGGGGGTCATTTCAGTCGACTACTGGCAGTCGAGGTGTGCGGATCAGCGGGCAGCGATTGTATTATCTTTAGCAAATATGTTGATCACAGCTTGAAAATGTCGCTACAAGGCGGGAAGAAGCGGGTAAAAAGGAGTGGTGAGCGTGAAATAGTTTATAATGTGCACAAATTCATGAAAACTGAATATGAGGTGGATAATCCCTCTTTCAAAAGTGCAGAAGAGTGTCACTGAAACAAAACGTGTTAGCAGAAGAGCTTTATGTGTGTTATTGAAAGAAGGCGAAAATGTGGAAACTGGTGTCGCAATGGCATTTTCAACTCCGCGCAAACTCAGACCATACGTTTGCACTAAAAGTATCTTAGATAATTTCGATGAGGCTGTTTTGAGAAGAATAGTTCATAATTTTTACCTCACTGAGAAACAGCGACTAACTATGAAGGCGATCCACAGTAAAATATGCGAATCCACTGGTTACGGTGGAGGTGTATCCTCACCGAGATTTGGTGTTGAGAAAAGTGGGATTTAGGTAAGTTTAATTCATCGAATTAACCCTTTAAACGCCGAATTAAATCCCATCTGCCATCTGCTGGCATTATTAGGAACTCACCATATTCTCCATGTTAGCAGGGTAAGGGTTAAACTTACTTAAACTTATGAATACTGACAATCTGCCAAATTTCCCTGTATATTCTGAACTTTAGTTACATGTTGCCTCTAAATATTCCTTTTTCAATTCGGAACATTTTGTATTGTAGGTGGAAGAAGACTTCTGATAGCCGAAAGATTATCGTGGAAAGACACGATATCCGGTCACTCAGAGTCAGTACCTGTGTGCTATCAAAGCATACAGGGAAAAAGGGAGACCAATTGTGTATGCAGATGAAACGTTATGTATACGGTTCACATACAACATCCTATGCGTGGGATGACGGGTTGGGAGCAGGATACAAGGCTCCTATCTCCAAAAGACGAAGCCTCATTCTCGTCCATGCTGGTAATAGCACATTAAATTCATTGTACTAAACACACACACATCTCACTCTTCAAATAACGGTTTCTTGATTTTAAATAAATCGGTTCTTTTTCAGGTGGAGAGCGAGGTTTCATATCCAATGCTCTTTTAATATTCCGATCTGGTTCAAAAAGTGAAGATTACCACAACGACATGAACCACGCGAGTTATAAGAAATTGTTGCAGGAGAAGCTCATTCCAAATTTTGAGTCCAAATCAGTTATTGTGGTCGACAGTGCGTCTTACCACAATGTACAGCTCAACCGGCACCCAACCAGCAATGCCAGAAAATGTGAAATGCTGTTCTGTTTGGATAAGCATGGTATAAGGTACAGCTCCGACATGACAAAAGCAGAGCTGTACTGTTCTACTGCCACCGGATGTCAACTCAATTGCAGCTGACAAATATATCATATCATATAGTATCATATCATATCATAATTCTGGAAACAACTGTATTCGCTGTGTCAACAGTAAGTTAAGTGTTATATGGAAACAGTGGTGTTGAAACTGTCTAATTTTACTGCTTAATTCACAATTTACCATGCTGCTAGTCAGCTTGTCTTATGTTTTTATTGTTGGTTGTAATACTGGATACACCATGTTCCGAGGTAGAGTGGAAGAGTACTGGCTACCCACTCCATTCGCCCGTTTCCCCTTCACTTCCCCTCCCGTGCGTCACCGTGTGCCATCACATTTCAACTGGACTCTACCACTACACGTTGCGTAACAGGCCAGAAGAGCGCAGTTGGCAGCAACTGCTCTATACCACTTGCAATGATCTGTATTCAAGTATTTATTCTAAATCGCACAACACACAGTTTATTTATGCTTCTCAGCCGGTATGATAAGTTGATGATAGTGTTGCCTCTTTCTATAGGTGTATATAATACTGGTCTCATTTCTCAATTAAGTAGTGTTAACACTTTGCACCTAAAAATGACATCAGAATCTATTAATTACAAACCCACCCTGGGCTGTACGTCGTAGCAGTTACGAACTGCTTATTTCAATCACGTTTTTTATCTAGAGTACTATGAATTAAGTACAGACTTCACACCGTAAGCTGAGATCATACTTTATGTGAAGAATTATTATTCCTTACTTGGAATTTTGGACACTCCTGATTCAGTATTGTTACATGATTATTATTTTGTTTACATTTGAGCCATACGTCGATATGTTGACATATGGGAATTCGATGAATCAGTGGCTTGGCTTTAACAATGTAAATTCCGTTCCTGAGTTGTGTAGCGGGTTTACATATAGATTAATTATTCACCGTAAACACATGCGCATAACTTATGTGTCAGCCTGTGCCTGCCGATACGAAATATTACACCATTAAAGCAAATGACTGGAAAGAACCGCACATATGGGTACCGTTTCTATATTACTAAAGACTGGATCTGAAATAGTAAAACAGACCCAATGCATTTTCGGCTTTTACGGATCGATACTTACGTTGCCTCCAACTTTACGACCAGGCTTTCTTTTTGGGCAGGGAAACTGGAATTTGTCTCTTTTATTACCAAGTTTAGTCTCGCTCCACTCTTACCTAGATATTATTAGGACGAGGAAATAAGTGTAAGGCGAAGGACGAAGTATACGCCACTGATGTTGGACATGGGATATATGAAATTTTCTTCGGAAAATGTGAAAGGAGCTATTTTGATTACCTAGGCTTAATTTGGAAAATAATATTAAAATACACCTGACAAACCTTTAATGGAACTGGGAGAAATTCCACAACGTGGAGCTTCATAATTTGCGCTCATCGCAAATTTTCCGGTTGACAAATCAAGTAGAATGACATGGGCAGGGATGGGTTTCGGTGGAGAAACGTGGAAGACCACTTGGACAACTTAGATGTATGTGGGAGTATAATATTAAAATGGATTTTCAAAACATAAAATGGGAGAGTGCTGATTGGATTGATCTGGCTCAGGATAAGGATGACTGTTGTGAAAGCTGTGATGAACTTCAGGGTCTAATTAAGTGTGGAAAATTTGTGAACTAGCTGAGAAAAGATATGTTTTTCAAGAAAGTGAAAAAGTAATTTATTCAGCCAAACACAACTCATATATAGTCATTAATACACAGCTGGCAAGATGTATCGGTTCTAGTGAACCATCTTCAGGCCAATACTTAATATAGGACATGATGCATTCAGTAAGTGCCCACATTATGGGATCCCATGTTGCTTACAAACCATTTTTTATTTTAAGTTCAAGTTAAAAATCTATTGGCCGATATATCTTTAAAATACGTGTAAAAATCTCTTATCAGTACATTAGTAAATTCGAATTAAAATGTATGCTAGCTTATATACGAGCTGCGACAATTTAATTCCCGGAATAGTCGCAGCGTGTCGCTGGGGTGTTGAGTAAGGCAAACTCGTGTACTCAAGCACGTTTGGACATGTTCCAACTTGCGTTTACATGAGCCACAGACCAAATGAGTCGTTCGTTCCCGAAGAGCAGATGAAGTAGCACGTGTCCGCGGTATACGGTTGGCGGAAAAATGAGTGACAAGAATCAGGATCAGCGGATAAACATCAAGTTTTGTGTGCAGATTGGTAAAGGTGCGAGTGAAACGTTAGCCATGTTAACAGTGGCTTATGGTGAATACAGTTTGAAGAAATCGAGTGTTTTTGAATGGCACAGGCTGTTCAAGGAAGGGCGAGAAGATGTGCAAGACGATCCAAGAAGCGGGCAGCCAAAAATGCAATGGACAGATGCAAATGTGGACAGAGTAAAACCTTGGTGCACTCAGATCGAAGAGTAGGTGTGAGAGTAGTAGCAGGATAATTGAATATGAATAGGGAAACAGTGCGACATATTGTAAAGGAAGATTTGAGAATGAGAAAAATTTCCGCAAA
>Ga0131853_10018811_pt1 | contig 12569 bp, 8 predicted proteins | sample TergutLab28metaG_FD_92764 | JGI IMG/M metagenome (GOLD analysis project Ga0131853, IMG submission 92764) | Labiotermes labralis P1 segment gut microbial communities from Petit-Saut dam, French Guiana - Lab288 P1 (version 2) (version 2) | ecosystem: Host-associated > Arthropoda: Insects >...
AAAAACTCTTTTCCCCCAACATCCCCCCCCTCTTGGTGGCCCCCCCCCCCCCCCCCCAATTTACTTCCATTTAATGGGAAGGTTTGAGCGCAGTCGTAGAGTTTTCCGATGGGGCATTTTAGCCTACTGAAACCCATATGTCAACAACCATTTCGGTTCACAGTTTCGGCGCGGTCCTAAGCTCCTACTATCCTGACCCGCTCAAACACTAGGATCGCGAGGTCCAATACGGCACTGGAAAATAAACTACTGTGTCATTTTGACCTGTGCAGATACAGATTTCACAGCAAGCCAATCCACCGACTGCTGAGTATCAAAGACATCATGGTTCCAGCAGTTAATTTTGAATCGGAACAATCCAGTAAAGGTCGAAAACTGAAGAAGTACAAAGTTGCTCCAGGTCTACTGTTTTATAAAAGATTTTCCGCACCCGTCCATACAGGCCCTTAGGCCCACCCAGCTTCCTGTACAATGGGTATCGGTTGTCTTCCGCGGGAGGAAGCGGCCATGGGTGTGGTGTTGACCACCAACCCTCATCTCCACGCCGAGATTAAAGAAAGAATGGAGCTATACCCATATTCCCCCTCTGGGCCTTCACGGCCTGTTCTAGGGTGAAATTTGTGGCTGTATAGTTCACAGTAATTTAATATCAGTAACAGAAATAAAGTAACCGTCACCTTTTATAGTGAATGTTTCTTATCAGGTCTTCCAATAAGCTACCTTATGGTGCTACAAAATAAATCTCATCTTTGCAGCCTAGCTCACGTTTACCGACTACCGCCTTATGCAACAAATCAGTACCACCCGTTTGTAGAGAGCGTACTGGATCCTGTGAGTGACTTCCAAAAATGCTTCCACATCTTTTTCGTGAAAACAGAAAACACGTCTTCGGATTTAAGCTGTCATTACAGCAGGCGAAGTTTAAAGGCGTAATGAATGGGGTAACTTCATTTCTGCCGCTTCATTCTTCTTCTTTGTAAGGCTGAAGTTACTGAGACCTGTGGCAGGCTACACCCTTTATGACCACGAAACAAATGACTACATACGCCGCGAACTACGGATTACAGGCATACTAGACAAGATAGATGAATACAGACGGAACTGGCTTTCACACTTGCAAAGAATTCCACAAAACCGAATCCATTTGAAATCATACCACTACAGACCACAAGGAAGGAAAACAATTGGAAGACAAAAGAAGCGCTGGCCCGAGTAGCTGTAACTCTGGAGACGGAACGGATCAAAGGGTCCAATCCTTGATGTTTATGATGATGATGATTTTGAAACTCCGTTTTACAGTCAGTATACGTATAGTTAAAAACTTCTGTGACGAGATAGCCTGAAAGTTAGAGGACATGGAATATTGAAATGCGGATGCATGTGAAATACGGGTAGTACTTATGTGAACAGGGATTTGCACCGACTGATTTCGAATCCAAAGATTCTGTTCTGAAAAAAGAGTAAGGGTATCTAACGACGATTTTTTTTACACAGTTTACGTTATAAGTTGCAACAAATATTTCACGAAACTCGGTGTTATTTTTTACAGCGTTAAATTACAGAATTTTGTAGTTGCTGTAATGTATACATATTATTAAACTTATTCTGCGGATACTTTGAAAGATAATACTTATGTTTTCCATAAATCATATCGAGTGTCCTCCATCGTGTATGATGAAAATATGATTATATAATGTAACGTTGTGGCCCGGATAGCTCAGTCGGGACGACTGACTAAGGACTGCACGGTCCGGGATCGAATCCCGGTCGGGACGAGATTTTCCGCCCGTTCAGACCGGCCCTGGGGCCCACCCAGCCGCCTGTAAAATGGATACCGGGTCTTTCCCGGGGGTAAAGTGCGGCCGGGGCGTGCTGCTGACCACTCACCCCCTTCTAGTGCCGCGGTCATGGAGGAGTAGAGCTATACCTCTACCCACCCTCTGGGCCACATAGGGCCTGTAACGGGAAAACGTTACCTTTTTTTATAATGTAATATTATACCCTCATTTATTATATAGAATAGAATACATTAGAACCGAGTGTGGCACAATACGTGGGAATGTTAGGTGTCAGGTAAGGGGCGGCTGTTTTACGGTGTTGTCAGATTAATAACTCAAATCTTGGACTATAACATATTTCATTTTCTGCTTAAACCACCGGAAGTAAATGCCGGAAAAAATAAAAAATTTCTATTTTATTTACTTTAAAAACTAATTTATGGGTACCACAAAGACCCATAAGCAGTATTGATGCATAATGTCTTATAAAAAATTATACAAAATCATTCCAAAACTGTAACTAAGAATGGGTTCTTAGTATCCCTGAAGTCCTGTAAATGTACATTCTTTAAAACTGGAGGATTAGTGTTTTCCAAATACTAGACCTACCCCATACTACGTATGTAAAGTAAAAAATTTATTTTGAAAAACTACAAACATTTATAAGTTTCCTTCTATCTGCAATCATGTAACACCTGAAATTTCCCGCTACACCTTGCGGAAATGAAGTTCAACCTTGGAGAAAAGCTACCTTACACCAATAAAAGAAAAGAGGTAAAAGACAAATATGAAAAATTCTTGCGTTTACAATTACTGATATCTTAAATAAAGAAACAGGCTCGTTCGTACAACGGGAGTCTATATTTAATTGCAATCTGCTTCTCGTCATCTCCCACATTCTCCCACGTAGAAGCGCCCCAAATGGATCTTCAGAACGCACGCCTAACCAATGTATCAAGCCCATGCTGTTTCTTGAACACAATAAAAATTACTTCGTCCGGAATACTTACTATAATTCCTTTAACATTGCTAAACGACGTGGAAGCGATCATTGGCAGCAGCATTCCGGAACTAAATACTGCTGTCTCTACGCAACGACAAACTGCGTGGATAGCTGCAGAAACTGAATGACTATCCACATCTCAGCGATACTCAGTCGATAAAAACATGCGTCGCCAGAAAATTTCGTATTGAATTGCGCAACGCGTGTACAATAAAAAGGCTACCGCACTGCTGACTGAAAGATTTATTCATTTAATTAGTGTTCTTATCAACACTTCGAAGTAGACTGGTTACTTTATACTCGTATACCACAGCCTTTAACATTTTAAATGCAGCGTATTGTCCATGCAGTGTACGTAGGTGTTTCGTATGATTGTAACCAGTGCTGGCCAATATGTGCCCCTCGAGGAAATAATTGTCGACCCACGAACACCTGAACAGTTTCAGTAATATAATTTAACCGAGGATGTACTGATAAGAAAATCCTCGGTTGTCATGCTGACAACACCAACGACAGCAACCACAGCCTGATAACGAAACGGTAACTTCACATCTTTCAATCAATTATATCGGATGTCTATTCTACCACATCACCACTTACTTTTAATTAGACTTTTAACAAAAATATCAACACGTGTACGAGGGGCTGCTGATAAGTTCTTAACCCGACCAGGAAGGAAACAAGCTACAGCGACCGAACTCGGGATTTATTCAACAGACTCCCCACAAAAAACAATATACTTCTTAGCCCGCTGCTCTAACCTTTGCAAGCCACTCAAAAAAAAAAAAATTCTGAAGGTTGTCCGTCCAACCAGGTTTCGGCGGCAGCAATGACCTCCGCGTCGGACGAAAAATGGCGACATTTCCATTTTTTCAGTCCAGGGAAGAGGCGGTTGTCCGACGGGGCCAAATCCGGAGAATAGGGTGGGTGATCAAGACAATGGAAGCCCAGGAAGGCCAGTTTCTTCTGGGTTGCTAGTGTCCGGTGAGCCGGGGCATTGTCGTGCAAGAACAAGACCCCCTTGGTGAACTTCCCACGGCGTTTTTCCTTCGGAATGTCCTTCAATTGCACCAGCAGAGGTGAGTAATACTCCACGTTGATAGTTTGGCCCTTTGAAATATAATCAATGAGGTGGATGCCGTCTTGATCCCAAAAAATCGAGGCGAAAAATTTTCCAGCGGATTTTTGCACTCGGGACATATTAGGGCGAGGTGAGCCGGTATGCCGCCACTCCATTTTCGTCCATGGTCACCAATCGCGACAGGAAATCATTTGGACCGCACGGAATAAATTTCAAAATTTTTCAGAGGACTGGCACCTTTGACGTTTTTGATCCGCGTTCAGGCATTTCGGGACCCACTTCGCGGAGAGCTTCCGCATGTCCAAATTTTCATGAATGATGGACCCAACCCGCTCACGTGATATGCCCAGTTGCTCAGCTACTGATTTAGCCGAAATTCGGCGATCTTCCAAGATTAGCTCGTGAATGTGCTCAATAATCTCCGGGATGTTCACTGTTTTGGATCGTCCAGGACGAGGCGCATCAATCACAGGTGGAAAAATCACACGTTTAAACTGGGGCTCCCAGTTTTTGTTAGTGGCATACGATGGTGCATGTTCCCCTAATGTTTCTGTTAGAATGGCGTGAATTTCCTTCGGCGCCTTGCCTTGCAGGGGAAAAAAAACTTGATGACAGCTCGCGTCTCGATGTTGTTGAAATCGCGCGCGTCGCGTAACATGCTTCCTTTCAGCCTCTGTAACAAGAAAAGACTTGCAATTCGGCACATGAACAGACCCTTCTTTCCTACGACATCGGGAAGTAGGTCGGACTGAGGACTTATCAGCACCCCCTCGTAATAATGTAGCAAATTTGTAAAGTGAGAAAACAGTCTTCACAGAAAGCACCTCCCATCATCGACTGTTAAACCTCCTCGAGAGGCGCCGCACAACGTAAAGCTGGCAGAGCTACGGGCCCGCCTTTAACGGTCAAGGTGGAAAAAAAGCACCCAATGCCTTGGATGTCAGAAATGTTATATTTAAAGCCTGCATTACCATGTTCATATTTCCCTGTAATTGTGAAATTTTCAAGCATGTCCTTTCGTAAATGGCTTTCTAATCCTCTCGGCATGCAACAGATTTGTTACTGAAGCTGCATTATGAAAACGTATTTTGTATTCACGGTATTTTATCCCCTCTCACTAGCAATAATATAGGTGTCCAATAGTGTGGCTAATAGGGGACACTTTAATTAATTGTTGCCGGGTGTTTCCGCTATCCAGAATTTCTATTTGTATTACGGTATAGACATACATCCACTTTACACGGTGTTTTTAAAGTGCTTCGGAAAAATACATGCTCACTCTGTTTTTTCCAATCAGCAGTATCGCAATAAAAACACGATCTGCACATGATCGCACCTGTCTAAACCCGTCTTACTCTTGCGACATTATTCCTTCTGCTGTCTTGTTAATTATTTTTTTAGAATCCCCTTTTTCCTTCTTTATCTTTTCCTTTCTGCATCACATTTTTCTATCCATATTTTTATGCAGTAATTTGCTATCTTCGCCGTGTAATAAAAAATGTGTTACTAAATGATATACCTTAAGTAAATTGAAGAGCTGCTACATTATAATAAGGGTTATAAAAAAACAAACAAACCGCCTCTTCGTTTTCCTTCAATCTCATTGTAAAATTTCACATAATTTTCCGTTTTATCTCTATTTTCATATATATATATATATATATATACATACATACATACATACATACATACATACATACATATATAACATTTCTTTCATTATTCTCCCTGGTTAATTTGACCGTTTATAATCTAATTTTGTTCGCTGTCTTTCAGCTTCTTTTTATTTTCAAGGCATTCCATTTTTATGCCCCTTTCTTTTTCCTTTCCTTCCGCGTGGTGGACCTACACATGGTACTAAATACGTTGTCAATTTTTCGAAGGAAGCATATATGCCAGTTTCAAGCATCATCATAACAACACTCATTGATCACTTGAAGAAACAGAAACTCCTACGATATCCCACATCAGGCCTTTCGAAGACGACAGCAGATGCTGTATGCACGCGGACATAGTTCCCTCCTCTCTCCCTACCCCAATGTGCAACTCCCAAACAACTAAAGAACACAAATCCCAACTTTACACAGCAGGCTATATATACTTGGTACAGCAATGCCCCACACAGTGACTCCTTCAATTTATTCCACCGAGGTCAACATTATGCACATTTGGCGAAGTATATGAACCCATTAACGAAACAGAAAACTATGATTCTAAACAGAATCAAGCGCTAATCTTAAAAGTAAAGAAAACGCCCGTTGTTAAATATAATCTAATTGTCAAAAAATTAAAAAACAACTTCGATACCCTTGCATAAAACATTTCGTCCAATGATCGGCCCTACAACGGCCCATTGTGTTAAGAGTTGCGAATGTTGAGACCGTCTTTTCCCATTGCGTATTTTACTAACTCCATGCAAAAGAATCCCTCTTGTGAAGCAAATAGCTGTTTAGTTCGACAAGGAAAATCCGCAATCTATGGAACCCGGGGTTCTATTACCGTATCCACACCAGCCCACCACTGTCCCTTACCGCAGACAGAGAAATGGAGTCCATATCCTACAATTTTGTTTATGATCCAATTTAATACTATCCTCCCCTCTACTCCTAGGTCTTCAAAGAATGCTCTTTCCCTCAGGTTACCCTATCAAATCCCTGCACATATTTCTATTCTCTCCCAATGCCTTGCCCGGCTCTTCATCCTCAATGTCATCATCCTAATGACATATCAACGAAATGCGCTTTCACCACTGAAATGTTGTGCACAACTTCTCATTATCTGTTCTGGAGGTCCCGGCCCCGTTTCAGTCTATCCTGACTAAAGTAGTTTATAGCTCTCCTTATTTCCAGGCCAACAAATGCTCATATAGTAGTAGGCCTACCTTACCAGAAGAGAGAGGGGCTTCCTTTCTCACCGTTATTACGCAGTCCATTTTCATGACACCCCCACTGTCAACCTATCTGCTACAGTCCTTATATTGTTATTTAGTAAAAAATAAATATAACGTACGTCTGTTAGATAGGTTTACGCTTGAGTACCTCATCTTCACGTAGCTCAGTACGCTTATATTATTGACGTCATGATGACGGAGTTACGATAAAAAATTATCCACTCGTAGTGGTGAAAATGCACCCTAAATTTTGAAGGAAGAATCGGTGTCACTTTAGAGTGTCATGATCACCTGACGCAGAAGCCCAGATGATACAGACTATCACGATTGACCTGACGACAACAGCAGACACAGAACTCGTGCGGACGGAATTCCCTGCCCGCTCAGCCACAGTGCGAGATATCTAAACCACGAGGGAGTGACAATCACTCAGCGGCCTTTTTCCGCAAGACCGAGTAATGACAGAATACTGGCAAGACTGTCATCGCCAACATTTACGTTATATTAAGTCCCAATCATGCCGAAATTTGACATTCGTGATCACATTACGCGAGGAGCGGATTGAGGTCAACTCCAAGGATAGGTATCTGTCCGCCCGTCGGCCTGTCCACTAGCCCTCTACCTACCTACCTACCTACCTACCTACCTACCTGCCTGCCCGCCTACCTACCCACCTACCTACTTACATACGCACGCACACACACACACATACATAAACATATATACATAAATACATACGTAAATAACATATATAAATAACACACGCGCACGCACACACACACACACACATATATACATACATACATACATTCATACATACATACATAACCTACCTATCACTCGATAAGTCATCTGTGTGGTACAAATTACCAGCTTTAAAAATATAGAATTACGAAATTATCAGTGCTCCAGCTCATATTCGATCCCACCTGTCTCTTGTCAGTTCTGTACCGTAGCATTTGATAGGCTAACTTAAATATGATTCCCATTAAGATATCTTCGGAGAGAAACTAAGTCACAGAAACACCAACAAAGCGACATATAATTTTCAGGTTCCTTTGAAATGGGATAAACTCCAGAGATCAGACGTACGGCACGGTATTGTCTGCAAGTAGCAGCCTAGAACATATTGTTCTGTAGGATTCTCTACACATGCTAAGTTCAACACTGACAGCAGAGTGCACTCAGTCAATGTAACACTTCTATTGTCCCCTAAAATTTTGGTGGGTAGTTAGTTTTATTGGGCTGGTAATGCTGCCTTTCCTAGTAGTCTGAACTGAGGGCACACAGCTTTATGATTCACCTCCACCCCAATCAGAATAAATAAGGAACTTACTCTACAGTATAATTTTAGGCAAGGCATCTTTGTTGTGTTTTGATCTAATAATTAAATAATGCAATAAATATATTATTTATTGATTTTTAAGAATTTATAGGGACATGTTTCGGCTCTTAGACGCACTTAGAAGCTGCCCACAAGCTACTCAGATCAGACAGCCTACACAACAACAGCTCCGTTTATTTTCGTCATGTCATACTTTATAAAATTTTAAAGACTTACGTATTCATGCATTTTTTACATTTGTATATTTTTATAATGTCTAATTTATAACTTATTCCAAGCGAGATCTCGCCCATTTTACGTCATTGTAATATATATATATATATATATATATATATATACAAATGTATACACACACACACTTTCTTTCTCTCTCTCTCTCTCTCTCTCTCTCTATTTTTCACGTTAAGCCTGAAAATGGCTTCTAAGAGTCGAAATATGTCGCTATAAATTCTTAAAAATTAATAAAGTTGTTGTGTTAGACTATATTTTATTATCTATTTATTACTTTAGAATATATGGCAGGGTTAACTGATCACAAATTCTCGAAATGTGTTCGGCGGAGCCCTGAGTTCTGTAGGGTCCGACAGATTAAATAACGATAATAATCAATAACAAGAAAGGTTTCAACCTTGAATTAACTGCTCGTAACTATTACGTGAATGAACATGAATTACTGATTACCTTACAGTCAATTATATGCACACACCAAATTTGATTTGCCCATTCTTGCATATCAACTGCCTTCATTATTACAAACATATTTGTCGCGTCCTCCATTGACACGATTCGTGTATTTCTTAGAAGATTCCCATGAAATTGAAATAAACGCTAACTCAAAAAGAAAGTTCAGTTCAACCAAACTTACAGGTTATAATCTTTAGGTGTCATCTCTGTTATATTTGTAGAACACGCAAAAATACAAACGTAACCTGTCGACACACAACTTTTTTTTTATAGCAAATCCAATAGCAGCTACAGTTTTATATTCGTGGTTCCGTGCATCGTATTTCTAGGTTGAAGAAATCCAATGAGATACAACAGTATGCAGATATTTCTTTTCTGCTAAATTATTCTACATGTTTCGTGCGTCCATCGCGCCCATCATCAGGAGTACATAAAACTGTAGTTGCAGCCTCTGGTACAGATCATATTATCTGGGGAGCAAGCTTCTTCAAACGTGACCAAATAAGGACTGATTTGGTCACGTTTGAGGAAGCTTGCTCCCCAGACAGTATGATCTGTACCACAGGCTGCAACTACAGTTTTATGTACTCCTGATGATGGGCGCGATGGACGCCCGAAACATGTAGAGTAATTTAGCAGAAAATAAATATCTGCATACTGTTTGCATCTCGTTGGATTTCTTCAACCTAGCAGCTACATGTTTCGACTGCACAAAGCAGCCATCATCTGGCAGTACATATCTGAAAATTATACAGCCGTATACATATACATGATTATAAAACCTATGGCCGATATCTCGCCCATACATAACGTATATGTGAATGTCACATCTCGGCCACAGATTTTATTGTCATATGTATGGCTATACGGTCCCAGTGGCCGCGCGGTCTAAGGCGTAGGTCTGCGGTCGCTCGTTTGCTGGGATTGTAGGTTCGAACCCCACCGGTGGCATGGATGTCTGCCTGTTGTGAGTGTTGTATGTCAGGTGGAGATCTCTGCGACCGGTTGATCACTCGTCCAGAGCAGTCCTACCGAATGTGATGCGTCGTTGAGTGTGAGCTAGAAACCTCATGAATGAGGAGGCCCTGGCCCACTGGGGGCTGTTGCGCCAAAAGAAAGAATGTATAGCTACTGCTGTATAATTTTATTTTTACATCTTCTGATACATACTGCCTGATAACGGCTGCTCTGTGCAGTCGAAACTTGCAGCTGCTATTGGATTTGCTATAACACAGGTCGTGTGTCGACGGACTACGTCCATATTACTGTGTGCTACAGGTTGTATTTGTTGCTCATATACACTTGCATATCCCTATTACTGACACTACTTCTTCAGCACATCCAACTAACATAAGAGCCGGAAGAGTCCTTGGCCACTTCTCCATAAAAGCGCAAAGAAAGACAGCCAAACAAAAATCGCAGTTTCTACAGGCTTTTTAGATGAAGTGCCAGGGATAACCTGAACTTAAACCATCTCCCTCATTTCCTGGCACCTGCTACTCCTACCAGACGGATGCTACTGCACCTTCAGTTTTCCGATGGAAGAAAAATTTGAGTGTTTGGCCACCGAAATCACCCGTACTCATCCTATTTGATTTGCAGTGAAACTGTGCAGTACATGAGGGCAATTAGGACATCTTACCCTTGTTAAAATTTGGCTTCACCCTTGTTCATGCACAGAAAAATGACGCATGTCTACAACCACATGGATATGAACTTCTAAATTTTTTGTAACACACACACAAGTAAAGTGTGTTACTTTAAAAGTACCTTCTGCAACAGCACAGAGAATTTGTGATCAGGGTGTTGGTAATTGCTTTTCTTAATTAGAGAACGAACACATGAAAAAAATTCAAAGTACACAGAAATGGCTCCCTGAATAAACACAAATACTGCAGTACTAATTATACCGGTAAAGTGTCTTTTGATCCATAATTATACAAATGACAAGAAGTGAATCTGTTCTAGAGACTGAGACATGCCTTTCCCACTGCCTTGATAGAATAGTGACATCAGAATTACGTCAAGCCTCGTCTACAAACGCCATCTATCGGTCCTCTGAGACAGGTTGTAGGGAACACAGCATGGTTAATCCATCACCAAGATGAAGTCAGAGCGGGTTATTGCACAGTGATGGATTACTCACGCCTGGGTCGAGTTGAGAGCGCTTGGAGGCATATTCCTTCACCTCGGCTATTGTAGGCCTCCAGAGAATCTCACTGTTACCATGGTAACTGCATCATCCCCCCAGCACAAAACATACATCAATCATGTGGCCTATACACTCTCTAACGCACCAAATGTTACAGTGGTTTCAATGAAGACCCATCATATTGAAGGAAATAGGTCTCCCTCATTTCTTCTCCGAGATTTAGAATCCGAATAAGAAGAAGGAAAAAAAAGTAGGTGAAGAGTACAACAACGCGGGAGAGTCAGAGGTGTACACTTAAGTAATTAAAATGGATCTTAAGAAAACACGGCACGAGTGTGCTGCATGGATTTATCCGGCTTAGGGTAAGAAGCAGTGGCAGGCTATTGCAAACATGATGAGCTAATCAGACTTTGAGTCTCCTAAGAGACGTGAAATTTAGTGTGAATATAATAAATGGAGATGCAGTTTTGATTGACTTTGCGGTGCACGCCCCATGTGCAGAGTCCATTGCTTATCCGGACAAAAAAAAATATTCCCGTGCGAGATATCAGGTTTACGCCGCAATGACGTTGTGGTCTGCGCCTTCGGAGTTGTTGCGTGGCTTAGGTTGATATGTTATTCGTGATGGGACCAACATATTTTCCCGAAACGTCAGTAAACAAATACCAAATTACGCCGCGCAACATCCCAGAAGAGCGAAGACCTCCAGAAATTTCCTGCTAGATTCCTACGGGAGTCATTAATGTTTTAACACATCCAAGATTATCCAGTTCCACCTTCACAGGGTTCCAGACTAATTTCCAACGTTCTCTTCCTTTCAGGCTTCCCGCAACTTATTTTGTGTGAATTTTTCATTTCCCGTGTGCGTGTTCCACGCTCTCTCATCTAATCTCATAATCTGTTCATAATGTTATTATGTGTAGTTTATTTCAGGGCTGATATATATTTTAAACCAAATTCATGCTTGTTTTCCAACTGCACCAACTAAATTTGGAGCACTCTAAGAAATATTAAACCTAAACTAGTCCTTTGCCATTGAAACCATCTGAATTTGGACAGTCAAACAAAAACTGAATTAACTTCTAAAGTTTAATATGAATTAAAATCGTCTGTTGCACTATCATCTGTATAACCTTACAAAGGACCAGCCATAACCTAAGCAGTCAACTGAGTAAAACGTCTCTGTTACAAATAGGCTTTTTTTAAGGGGTCAGAATATAAGAAATCTGCGTTAAGTAATGTTCTCCAACCTCCTGAAAGAGGTACAAGCTACTTCAGTGTCGTTCCGACAATGTGATGTTGGAAACCAAAATATTCGTCACGCTGTCTCCTGCATCAATCGACGTTTATCTTTATAATTCTTCGGTTTGATTAACATACAATTCAATATTCATTATGTTGGGGCTGACTGGAGACACTTTATAATAATTCAGGCTAATCAAGAGTATCTCGTGAGTGGATGTCGGAAGAGAAACGTAGTTCTGCAGATGATTAGATGTATCTTGCCTTCCCTCCCCCCCCCCCCCCCCCCCCCCCCCCCCCCCCTCCCTTCTCACCTACATATTCCTATAAAAAATCACACAATACCCCCCCCCCCCACAAAAAAAGAGGGCCGTTCATTATCCACTAAAACACC
>Ga0131853_10018813_pt1 | contig 12568 bp, 4 predicted proteins | sample TergutLab28metaG_FD_92764 | JGI IMG/M metagenome (GOLD analysis project Ga0131853, IMG submission 92764) | Labiotermes labralis P1 segment gut microbial communities from Petit-Saut dam, French Guiana - Lab288 P1 (version 2) (version 2) | ecosystem: Host-associated > Arthropoda: Insects >...
AGGTCGCTGGTTCGATCCCAGCTGGTGTCACTGGAATTTTTCATTGACATAAAATCCTTCCGATCGCACTATGGCCCTGGGGTCGACTCAGCCTCTAACAGAAATGAGTACCAGGAGTATTTCATGGGGGTAAAGGCGGCCGGTGTGTAAGGCTGACAACCTACCACCATCCTGTGCCCTTGTCATGTAAGCTGCGAACCTTAACTTTCTGAACCCTCTGGGCCTGTCCAGACCTGTAATGGGACTGCTTTGCCCTTTTTAATAAATAGTGTATAAATCAAATCGTCGGCACATAAAATTCGGAAGCCGGGGAATCACCCGAAAGAAAGAATACAACTTTCAGAACACGGCGAAAGTTTGAAATCAACAAATATTTATTGTTGTATGTTTTAATCGCTTATTGTAAAGTATTTATTGCTTATGTTGTCATGATTTCTTGGTGTAAGTTCTCTGAAGATGGCAACGCCGAAACACGTAGGAGCTAAGTAGTAGAAAGATTACACAGATTGTACAATTGTGCATTTGTTGGTGTTACCAGAGTTTCAACACTGGAATCCGTTTATAACGACATCTGTTTATACGACACCTCGCCTATAACGTCAGATATTCTGCGGTACCAATTAATTCCTCACTGTTAACCATAACATTACAGTACTCGTTTAGAACAACACCCGTTTATAACGACATAAAATGGCCCCTTTCGTGACGTTAGAAGCGAGTTCGACTGTACCAGTAACTCGTGGCCTGTTCCTTACCGTACGGGTGCTTCTGAGAGGGCATTTTACAGATACCTTCCTACTTAACTGTTAACGCATGTGGTTTGTATATGTACCAGCTGCTTCGTCATTAACAGCAGTCTGTATTTTTTCTCCACGGAATGCTTCGAAAGACTCAGAACACATATCGATCACTTCCATAAACAACATTAACCCAACCGTCCTTGTAACTAAGGCACCAGGTGCTTACTGTAAGGTAAGAACTCAGCTATTACGCCAAGTTACAAGAAATTCGTGCTTCAAGAAGCGTCGCTTGCCCCGCTTTTCCAGTCACCAGCATGAGCAGTGTATAGGACGCCAGACTCAACGATTCATCACTGCTGCTCGCCTGAACCCTGCGACCAGGTTGGCCGTCTCCACCATGTCACGTGATTTCAGCCATTCGGAACTCTTTCTCAACATCTCTCTTTACTTTGCCACCCTTACTGTACACTGCTATCACCTCTTCTACTTTCTCTTCTATACTGTCATGGCGGAAAAGAATGACAGCTAATGGCGAAGTTAATGTGTAACAGCGAAAGTCCGACGACAAGCATCGCGACGCTGAGGGGGACGACGCGATTGTGAATGTAAACACAATCACTGTGCAAGGAGATTTTTACGATAATGCAACACACGCTGAGGCTTTTATGTTATTCATAGCGTGAATATTCTTACGTTTAGTACAGCAGCCAGCAAATGCACTCATTCAAACACAATTCATGAGAAGTATTAAACTCCTACATGTTCCGGCACCGGACTGCCTTCTTCAGGGAGTTTTGTGACACAGCAATATAAGCCCAACACATTAGTCTAGGGAATGCAATGTTTAAAGCGTTGAAATTCTAAAACACGTAAAACAGCTGATAAGCATGAAAATGTATGTCACATTCTGAAATTTTTATGTATAAAGCAATAACACGTTATTATCATGTTTGGCTTATATTTGGCGCGACGGACAGCGAAGTAGAGGCTCCAGTAAAAGCAATGTAGCCTACTGCACAGATTGGACGGGTTATCGCACTGCTAGCATGGAGTTCGCCCTTGATCGTTGAAGCCCTTCCGGTTCAATGCCTTCCGAAGGCACGAACTTTTCTTTCTCTTCGCCTGGAGTGTGAAGTTGCGATATACTTTGACACACAGGGCGAACGAAAAGAACTTCTCTTTGGATCGGCAAAACAGTGCAAGATTTATGAAGACTTTGGTGAGTGTACGGTATGGATGCCCCATATTAATTACGCCACCACAACTTCATTGCTATTTAACACAGATTATACTGGAAACAAGAGTGTTTTAACCCTCTGAGACCCGAAGTCCACCTGAATAATGTATCAAGCTTTCAGGCCCTACTTCGCAATACTGTTTCCACTCTGAGCCACAAAGACCAACACATACGCTCCCCGAGGGAAGGCTCCTTGCTGTTAGAATCGCACGGTGTAACGGTCCGGCGGTACGTATGCAAGCCAAGTAGGTATTGGGTGAACCGAGGTATAACTCCACTCATTCTTAGCAACGACACCGGTCTGGAGGATTCGGAAGGGAGAGAAATGTTTCGTTCCTACCCGGAGGTTATCCTGGCCCCTGAGGATTACTTGATAATACATATGAATCAACTGCGTGGGCACAATAAACAGTTATGTGGTGCACATTTTTAGTGGTCCCTGTGCTTTGCTTTACGAACATTCTCGTTGAAAAGTGCATACAGAACAATGTACAGTAGAACTCCACTTATCCGGAAGCTGGTTTTCCGGACTGCCAATTATTCGGATCGGCTTGGTTCTTCGAGGAAATTTGTCAAGAATTCTACAAAACTACCTTGCCTTGCAATTACCGGTTATCGGATCAAGTACAGTACAGTGTTATGGCTTCCAGGACTTTAAATCAGCCGCGGTCGAAAGATTTAGACGCAGATACATACTGTAAATAGTAACAGCCGAACTTCAAACTGCCAATGTGGCGTATTTTCAAAGAAAAATCAAATTATACGGAGTTTCTGCATATCCGGAAGGCTTGCCGTCCCAATTAATCCGGATAAGAGGAGTTCTACTGTACAGTGTTCAATCGGTCATCCACAGTCCAGGCTCTGTGTTGCGCGCGCAGCCAATGGGATCTCCTCCATCCACTCAAAAGACTTCTCGCGATGCTAATCAGCTGCCACCTGGTGTCAGCCAGTCATTACTCTAGTCAAGAACGCGAAATCTTGGTTTTCCGTTAACGGAAGTAGCCCAAGTCCCGTTAATCTCCGACAATTAGGTTTTCATTTTTAAACTGTGGCCTTCTTGAGAATCTGGCGGTGGATGAGCTAGTCAATATTCACCGCCTTTTACTGTACAGGAAAATTCATTAGGCGTTCCCAACGGACTGAAACTGGACACTATCCTGAGCCAGATCAATCCACTCCACACCACTACACTATTCGCTTTTAAGACGTCATTTGTTCCTTCGTCTCTAGCCGTAGCAAGTGCTCTTCCCTTCAGGTTATCCGTAAAAAATTATGGATTTCTCATTTCACAATGCGTGCCGTTTATGTCACGCGTGCAAAATTTCGAAAACATTTGCAGATATTTCGTTCAAACGCAAGTAAGCAAGGATTCCGTATTTAAATCCAACAAAATGCACTAACTGAACTGCAATAAAACAACGATGTAAATCACTGAATGTTTTTAAATTATAACTTTAGCAAGGAACAATGAGGATGATCGTATGATCGAAACATGTAGGAGCGTTTTAAGTGTTTTAATGTGAATTTTAGATCATTAAATAAATATATATGTGCATTTGTTGGTGTAGTTATTAAATACATGCGTATGATTTATATTGTGCGGGGAAAGAACTTACTGTCACATGGGCTGTTGGTGTTTGATTTCAGAGAGCGACTTTTGAGTCACCCCGAATTACCGGCTTCATCTTCAGCCCTTTAACCAAGAGGGATTCTTTATTTCTCCTTGTCCATTGTTACTATCACAATTGGAGCAGATATACGGCAAGGGAAGAGGCCGGCCAGAGAGAGATTCGATAAACTTATCCAATGGGAAAAGAAGCGATTACAGCAACAAAAGGACTATATTGGACAGTCATTCCCTGCTCAACCTTCAGCCACTCCCAGCTCAAGGACAGCACAAATTCTGTAAATGTGCACATTCACCATTTCCAGTTACTAACCTGACACAAGTTAACCTGAAACTCTTCTAAATATGACATGAATTACAATTCGTATCTCACAGAAAACGTAGCTGTCGCCCTTACAAAACACAACCGCATAATCCTGCTTCGGAATTATTCACTGTCTACTGTGAAAATCATACAAAGAACACGAATAAACTCTGTGTGAATAAACGTAGTGTTAGCTCAGTCAGTAGTGTGTCTTGGATTGGGCTGAGCGACGGAAGAAACGCGTTTTGCATTCAGGCAGTAGCCAGAGTGTGTCAGCTGGCTCTGCGATCGAAATTGCGTCGTATTCGAGTCGGCACGTGAGGATGACCACTCACGTCCATCTAATGCCGAGGTTCCTTCTTCATGGTGTGGTGCCTAAGTACTGGAAAACTTCAGCTTTTACTACAACACAATTTCCACTGCAAAATATCTTATTTCACCGCGGTGCGATTTACTCTTATGGAGGTCTTCTTACCCTCGGGTAATATACGAGAATTATAAGCATTTTTAAAAGGGTACACTGTTAGGAAAGCTACATAAAATACGTTCAGAAGGGTATCACGGGGTCTGGATAGCTCAGTCGGTACAGTAACTGCGCAATTTGTTGGTAACCGAAGAATCGCGGCTCGATTCCAGGCCGGGGTTATACGATTTTTCTACGCTCAAAAACGTCCATACCAGTTCTGAGTCCCATAGAGAGTCATATTTAATGGGTACTGGGTGGTGCTTTGAGAGCCGCGATAGCTCAGACGGTATAGCGAATCGCTACGGACTGGAGGGTACGGGGATCGAATGCCGGTGGATGCGAGATTTTCCGCACATGTCCAGACCGGCCATGGAGCCCATCTAGCCTCTTGTTGTACAATGGGTTGCGGGTTTCCTTCCCGGGGGTAAAGCGGACTGGGCATGGCGATGACCACCCAACCCAAAAAGCGCCAAGGTTAAAGAAAGAGTAATGCTACGCCATTTTTCCCCCTTAGTGCCCTTCATGGCCTGCTATAGGGTGAATTTTACCTCTACCTTTTACTCATTATTAACCTCGCCATTAGATGGTCTGTGGCTATCCCCCAGAGAAAGATGGCCCGTTACCCACTGAATGAGTGGCTAGGTGGGCCCCAGAGTCGGTACATATACCGTCCACTTTATCTTGTCCCTGACGGGAAAGCAACGATTTCTCCGCTGTCCGGCCCATACCGTAGTCGAACCCCCACCCCCCTACGCTACCCCCGCTCCTGCTGAATGTAGATACGAGGAAATACTTGAGTTCATCTTCGGCGAAATTGGCAAGATGTAACACATAACAATAGTTCCCGGTGTGCTCCTCGGGAAACTTGGCGCAGATTAACAAATAGCGTCAGTCGTCCTGGAGGACTAGCTTCACTTTATCTACCAGGAACGTAAAAACGGAGACGATGAAGCTGGACATAGTATATGTGCCTCGTTGATCAGGTTGTTTTGTTATATGTCAGTTGGTTCCCAGTATCATAAAATAGGCCAAGGTCGTTTCCTCCCTCGCTCTTTAACATTTCATGTATCCACCTGTCATCCGATTACATAATATCCGCCCTCTTATCCATGTAAACATTCGGGTTGATTCGCGCTTGTTTGCTTTCACAGCTGACGTAGTTACTCGATGTCAAGATAGATGGAGTTAAACACCAAACAGCCTCGACGCATCATTCGATAATACACGTATATAATCTCATAATTTTTATAACATACAGAGAGCCAGTTGACGGAAAACGTAAAACTGATTGATTCTGACGAATTTTCAGTAATCAGTACACAATTAGTCTAAATATTACATTGTTTATTTGCAGCAGAGTCTAAGCGTTTTGTCTTTCATTTGCACGGACACCACATGAATGTGTCAGGTCCTAAAATTAAGTGACATCGCTGGTGTCTTACATGTCAACAATGGACGGAATGCTACTGAAATGGTCACCCAAATTAGTCAAGTGGTTCAGAAACCCAACCACACTGACGAACAATAAGGTAAACTTTACTTGAGGCCATAGAAATATCCAGTAAAATCGACTGTAAAATTTAATGCGTGTTTTACAAAACTCTGAAAGGCGCCATTTAAAGGGTTTCATCGCCCGCGTTTTCTTGAAAATACTGACGCCATTTTAATCTCGGGGAAAATGGAACGCGCCAGAAGTGTCGCGACCTGTTTACATTTACAAATTTAATTTGCGGTTAATAGAATGTTTCTGTCAGTAGCCTGTATTACTAGGACAATTTGTGCATCGTGAAAAATGAAGGCTGTAGATGAAATAAATGAGTAGTGTGTCTACTGAGTTGTGAATCGTTCATGACATGTAATCGCGCCCCAAGTTCGTAGGTAACATACATACAGAATTAAATTGGTACCTTTTTTTTCTGTGGCGCAGCAGCCCAACTCTGGCCCAAGTCGCTTCACTGCTGAGGTCTCTAGATCACACACAGACACACACAGTCGGTAGGACTCCCCTGTACGAGTGATAAGCCCGTAACAGAGACCAGAACCTACACAACACACGACAAACGCGAGACGAACATCCATGCCCTCAGCGGGATTCGAACCCCTGATCCCAGCAATCGAGCGGCATCAGACCTGTGCCTTCAAACGCGCGGCCACCGGATTTTATTTTGTGTGGCGCAACTGGCCTACTCTGGCCTAGGCCGCCTCATAGTTGAGGTCTCTAGATCACACCCAATTAGACACAGTCTGTAGGACTACCCTGGACGAGTGATCAGCCGGTCGCACAGGCCGCAACCTACACAACACGCGACAAATATAAGAGACGGACATCTATGCACTTCGTACCCGCGATCCCAGCAATCAAGCGGCTGCAGACCTACGCCACCAGGACCGGCAATTACAGCAGCATGCTCACTCACGTTACTACCGATACCGACACACTAATGCTACCACCACACTAGCACTAACACTATTTGAATTTGACTGTTTCCATCCCGCTGTGTACACGTAACAAATGTACTGAATTGAACCGTCTTTACACAACATACAAATAGCAGCTGCAAATTAATTAATTAACCAGTTGTAGATTTGCAACTGTTATTTGTGTGTTGTGTAAAGACGGTTCAATTCAATAAATTTACTAACACTATTGCCTGACATTTCCCCTCTTCCCCATAAACATTCCTGCACTTCACGCTCTGTACCCCCGTCATCTGCAATAAGAGCTGCGTCTTGCTAACTCTCTTTCTCCCTATTTGCATCTAATTTCAAATAAGTATTTTCCGATATCTCTTATCTCCGTTACACTCGTACAGCCTAATGCTTTCCTGCAGACTGTCTGCTCTTCGATACTGAACATTTACTACACATAAATCCCTGTCTCCAAGTTTTAATAATAGGGTATAGGATTAGCATCTTCCTCTCTCAGATACTTCTCCACAACTTACGAACCGCTCCTCTCAGCCACACTATTTCGCTTCTCTCGTAAATTGTACACCCCCTCCCCCCCCGTGTTTCGTTCGCAGGCATATCAGAAGGATTTAAGACCAATATCAATCAATACATCTCATATTTTCATATCGTTACATTCTGTTATCGATTTACATACCGAATGTATATTGTTTTCTTTCTGACTATGCCCAATATATGCTAACTCAATTTTCCCCCCTTCTGCCTTGCCCCCCCCCCCCCCGTTCTCCACCTTTAAATCGGTTGTCATTCAAAACTACTTATCATATTCTCCACGTCAGTACGTCACCAGCACAACCAACATCTCACTTCAGGTGGAAGAGATATGGATACTACCGTATAATTTGTCTGGAGTGTCTAAGGAAAACCATGAAAAATTCAGTGACGAGAGCCGTCTCTGGGCCAACGTCTGAACCTGGGACATCCTAGTATAAAGCAGGAGGGCTACCCTCTCGATGGCGACATCCGGTGTGCGACAGCCAGGCAGACAGGCGTATCGGCATAGTTTGAACATATCTGCGGAATGTTCCTGGCATTTCCCGGACTAATAACTTTGCCTTTGGGGTGGAATGGGGGTGTATCCGACCCGGAACATTTGTCCTGACGGCAGTAACTTATAACACTGAACTGGGCTACACAGTAACATGACAAAAGATACGAACCCGGCTCACAGGGACCGAGAACCGGAGCGACAACCGCCGGTCGCAACAGCAGTTGATACCGGTTGTGACGTTCAGCCAATTTCTTCCACGTCGTGAGTGGCTACAGAACTGCAACGAAAGGGTTCAACTTGACGCACAGTCTCAGAGACAGAACTTCTGCTTCACGTTAAATCCCCCATAAATCGTCTGGACGGTTGAGTGGCAGGCTGCAGCTCTCTTCTAGGGTAAGGAATGGAAGAAATGTGCTTCAAACTTTCATCGTTGGAACCCAATTTCTTTATCTCTGGCCGTGAATAAGTTTCTAACTGAGCTGGTTTTAACCCTTTAAAGACGAAACGCGCCTGTTTTATATAGGACTCCGTCCGTACCGCACAGTAAACAGTCTCCACCTCATTTATACAAAACCAACCTGTTAATAATATACGAGGTACAAGAACACAAATTCAATATACGCACCATGTAGAATTTTAGAATGTTCAACCTGGTGGCAAGATAAACAACCGCTACGCTTAGAAAGGTAATATGCAGTACAGTCCGAGACAAAAGGTGGGGCACCCTAAATAGCATCATGGGGTTTTAACGCAAAGGCAATGCGGCTTATCAGTAATTATGCTTGTCACAGTTTGATCAGTAAATTTACCTCAACCTGATGTGCATAAATTAACCCTTTGCTGTCTGTACTTAATATAGTCTAATATTATATATAAGTATATATATATATACATATATGCAGATGCGAACTCGCAGTAAACACAACGCGCTACCATTACAAAGACTTATCGGTCAGTGCTGTTTACGTAAATAATCTCTGACCTGGAATGTTACCAAGTACGTAAATAGACCATGTGGGCAAAATGTAGCGGGTCTGGATGTTAATGTATGTTGGCCAAACGGGTCGCCAATGTCCGGCTTGGTCAACGGACGAAAGGGAACACGCTATCCCACCGAGGTGTAGCGATGGGCATTTAAAATGAAAATAACTCCAGCCGTCAGCAGATACTTGGGATTTAAAGGCCAGAAGGTAAAAGCTAACGCATTTGGTTTGTGTCATAACTACTATGCTTCAAAAGGTTAGTAAACAACAGCTTTTTAAACTAAACTGTAAACATGAAAAATAACTTACGTTTAAACAACACTCGTAGCATTGGATCTTTTAATAGTCTTAATTTTGATAATATGTCCGGATACTTCTTTTGAGACATGCCAGTATTCAGTACTTCCCCTTAATGGGTTACAAGTCCAGTGCAGGGCACGTTCCATGACAGGATTACTAACTTTAGCCTCTGGACAGGCGTGTTTTGGGATGGCATTTCCTGCATTCCTGATGAAACAGTAATAGCGCTGTGACTTGGTCGTCACTATCTCGTTTGTGGGAATTGGGTATACCACGAGAAGTTGAGGGAGACTGTTGGGTAGGAGATGCTATAGTATTACGCATCACTTTCCCTTAAAACCCCAGTTTTGGACAAAATACAAGCATACAGAAGAAATTGGTTGCAACATGTAAACAGAAGGCCTTGTAACAAATTACTGAGGATAACAAAAAACTACACACCAAAAGACAGAATGAGCCAGTGGAGACCGCTACAGACAAGTGTGAGACCAGAACGGGTCGGCAAATGGCCCAACTGATTGTCAGCTAGATGATAATGACGACGACGACGACGATGATAATAATAATTTTGATAACACTGCCCATGTGCTTCACATCATAAGAACACACGGGAGAGCAGATATTAGCTCCACGCATTCTTCAAATCTACACTGGATGAAGGTGAGTTTGTCACATATAGGCCCTGGGCACGCACTTTACTCCCGGCGAAAAAATACTGGTGTCCATAAACCCATGGTTGACCATAAACCCCGAGTAGATGTTGTAGGAAGGACAGACCTAAGTGATTCTGCCGAGCAACGAACTCAGGTCGTCGGCATAACGCTATTTTCTCGTCAGCAATTTGACGCCCTGTTCAACTTGCTAATATTAGTGACAATATTAGGCAAGGTAATAGGTTTGATAGTATTTCGGCACACTCTACACCAGCCCCGCTAAACCCGTAGCCCGCCGACCACATGTTGCCAGCGACACTGTGTTATATGGCCCGTGGATACTTTTTGAAACGAAAAAAGACTTCTAGCCCTTCCCCTGGAAAATGAGATGCAACGCCGAAGCAATTTTGAAAACATATGTGCTGTTTATTTACGGGGTCATAAATTACTAAATTATTTTGCAAAAATATGCCATAAAACAGCGACACCCTTGCCTAGGTTAAGAATTTTATGTTTTTTTTTAGAAATTTTTACCATTGTTATCAGAAAAAATACACAGTTAATCGATACACGTCCTTACACGCACACATATTCATTCATCAGTCAGTGTATCGAGTTTAACGTTTCCCGCACCACATAACAGGTTGAGTGGGCTTGAGCTAGACTCCAGTTGAAATGTGATGGCACACGGTGACGCACGGGAGGGGAAGTGAAGGGGAAACAGGCGAATGGAATGGGCAGCCAGTACTCCTCACACTACATCGGAACATGGTGTATCCAGCATTACTACCGCTGATACGCACACCTCGGCTACCAGTAGTCGATGAACTGACGTCTCCGCCGATTTAAATGGACTCGTCCGTTTCTCCGAAAGACGAAATCTGGTATCTGCGCGTGTACCAACACATTTCAACCGGCATTTCTTCAACATGCTAAATTCCCCTTTGCTCCCACGCAGCCACCAGCTACATCGAAGCACGCTACCTTCTACCGTGTGTCCCAGATATCTTCACTTGATCAGACAGCACACCTGCTTGGTTTAACACTGTACCTATACTGGTTGGAGACCGCGGTAGCACAGTGGTTAAGATGCTGTGCTACAAATAGGAAGATCGCTGGTTCGATCCCAGCTGGTGTCACTGGATTTTTTCATTGACATAAAACCCTTCCGATCGCACTATGGTCCTGGGGTCGACTCAGCCTCTAACAGAAATGAGTACCAGGAGTATTTCCTGGGGGTAAAGGCAGCCGGTGCGTAAGTCTGACAAACTTACCACCATCCTGTGCCGTTGTCATGAAATCTGGGAACCTTAACTTCCTGGAAAACTCTGGGCCAGTCCAGGCCTGTAACGGGAATGCTTAACCTTTACCTTTACCTGTACTTTGCGTCATATTGTGGTATCTTCTGAACAGTCCGGGACGTAATGTCGTGCAGCAACGTGGAGATTAAACAGCGAAACCATGACAAAGAAGGTCGTATATTCATTCCAAACGGAAGTAACAGCACCAAACTACACGGCGTCACATCTGTTAAGACAGTATTATGCACAGCCCCCTAATTTAGAAAAGTAAAATCTCACAACATTTGGCGGTGTTCGACAAGACGTCAAGACTAGTACTCGGGAGGATAATTCGACAAGACATCAAGACTAGTATTCGGAGGATAATTTGACAAGACATCAAGACTAGTATTCGCAGGATAGACAAGACATCAAGACTAGTATTCGGACGATAATTCGACAAGACATCAAGACTAGTATTCAGAGGATAATTCGACAAGACATCAAGACTAGTACTCGGAGGATAATTCTGACGCGCTCCCTCTTGTGTTTGACTATTTATAAACCTGTAAGACTTGCATAAGAAGCGTTTTAGCGGATTGTGGTCAAGATGAACAGGCAAAGTGTTCGTGTTTATTGCCACATTTCAACAAAACTGGAATACTTCATCACATTCCATTGAAACTGCTGCGTACCAAATTTCATGAAAATCCATCTCAAGGTTACAGAGTCTTCATTGTCGGACAAAAGGGAGGACAAATTGAAATACCGACAGAAGTAAACGCAATGTTTGGTTACCCTCCATTTGCAACCAAAATCTTTGCTTGCAGTCTGCATTATGAGGTCCCTTATACGCGACAAAAAGAATGATATAATTTTGATCGATCTCACACAATTTGAAACAAACACACATACAAGTAGGTCTCCTGTGGAAGAGTGATCAGCCCGTCGCAGAGACCGCTACTTACACATAAGAGACGAACAGCCAAGCCGTCAGTGGGATTTACCCCCTTCTCCCCCCCCCCAACCCAATAGCCTACGTAAAGCCCAGTTCAGAAACACAGGCCACCTTAACAGAAATGTGTAACAGCCCATCTGTTCATCACAGGACATATCGCATTTGTTCTCCGTAACCTTCGATTCTACAATAGTCATTTTATATAGACTTAATCTAAATTTCAAAATGTAACATTCCATTACAATCGAAGAGATTTCACTGTAACAAAAATTCTGGATGCAGAAGATTATAATAACCGTCTCGTATTTAATTAATGTAATATAATTTTTATAAACAAGTGTGCATTTCTGTTGTACTAGCGGGCTTAATATATTGTAGACTCCAGTTCAAATGTGATGGCACAAAGGCGACGCACGGGAGGGGAAGTGAAGTGGGAGCTGGCGAATGGAGTGGGTAGCCAGTACCCTTCACACTACCTCGGAACATGGTGTATCCAGCATTACTACCGCTGATGCACACACCTCGGCTGCCAGTAGTCGACTGAACTGACGCCCCCGCCG
>Ga0131853_10018814_pt1 | contig 12568 bp, 10 predicted proteins | sample TergutLab28metaG_FD_92764 | JGI IMG/M metagenome (GOLD analysis project Ga0131853, IMG submission 92764) | Labiotermes labralis P1 segment gut microbial communities from Petit-Saut dam, French Guiana - Lab288 P1 (version 2) (version 2) | ecosystem: Host-associated > Arthropoda: Insects >...
ACCTATTGCCTCCACATTCTCTTATTTTTGACATTATTGGCGGGCAAGGCGAACTTGAAGCAAGAATGATGAGTAATGGTACGCCATTAACATCCGGGCAAGTTGTAAACATACACGAAGATGGTGTTTGCATTGCATTTACTGCTATTCCGGCGGAGGGATATCATCTTGCAGGGTGGATTGTAAATGGTGAGTATTTAGAACATTATGAGTATGGTTGGAACTTGCAGAGAGAATGGATTAGATTCGTGTCAGGTTGGCTACCTTGGTGTATAGAGTACGAGGGGCTTACCGTAATTGTTCTTCTTGAACGTGACCCACCCTCAGTTGTCTTTTGGGGCAACAGTAGCGGGGACATTAATGCAGAGGTTAATGGTGTACCTTTGGCGATAGGGCAAACTGTTCCGATTGGTACCATTGTTACCTTTACGCCTATTCCTAGACCGGGCTTTCGTTTTGTGAGATGGCTTGTAGATGGGGAAAATGTAGGCACCGATGAAGTGTTAAGCATAAAAGTTGAACAGGACATTCATGTGTCTGCAGTGTTCGAGCTGATTCCCGACTCTGTTGAGTTTTATGTTGTAGGTGGACAAGGTACGCTTACTGCAAGATTCTTGTCTACATCTGAACCAATAATTTCGGGGCAGACACCGGTGCAAACATGGGAGCAGGTTGTGTTTACAGCTACCCCGGCAGAAGGCTATCGGATTGCAAGCTGGACTAGGAATGGTTCTTCTGGGCTTGACGCATGGTCAGAGAATACTTGGTGGGGTTCCAGGCATGTAACGGTTACATTTGAACCGCTACCAACCCCACGTACCATTACTTTTTATGTCGCAGATGGAAATGGTACGCTTCGTGCAAGTTATGCAGGATTTGGAATGCTTACATCCGGGCAGACCGTTTTAGAGGGTGCCAGTGTTAGATTTACTGCTAGTCCCAGTCATTTTCCCGATTATCGTGTGGCAAGCTGGAATATAACCGGTGGTACTTTAACCGGTGACGATAGTGACTTGGTTCGCTATATTGTAGTTGGTGAAGAAGATATAGTAGTAACTGTTACGTTCGAGCTGCGGCATACAGAGTATATTGTCCATTTTGGTGTAGCCGGAGGACAAGGCATTATTACGGCAACGTCCGGGTTTTTGCAGCTTACTTCGGGTGTACCTTTCCCGCCCCAGAACTCCTTATGGATTAGAGCTACTCCGGCAGAGGGTTATCGGATTGCACGCTGGGAAGGTAATATAGGACCTACGGATCCTTGGATACATTCAATGTATTTTTCTGGTGGAGTGAATGGTATTCAAGCTTTTGTTGTCTTTGAGCCTATACCGATGGATAGACAGCGTACTGTCAATTTCTCTGCTATAGGTGGACAAGGGACGATAGATGCGGTAACCACCAGTGGACACGGACCTCTTGCTATAAATTCCGGACGAATTGTTGAATATGGTGCAAGCGTTGGATTTACAGCCACCCCTGCAGAAGGATATCGTCTTGTAGGTTGGCATATTGCGGGTGCCACTGTAACTGCCAATGCGTCAGATGCTGCACGCACGGTAAGAGTTGAGGCAAATACTACTGTAACCGCAATGTTTGCACCAATAGCACCGGCGATACAACGTACCGCTATGTTTACTGTTGCAGAAGGACAAGGGACAATAACTGCGTCTGTGGGAATGTCTCCGTCGGTACTATTTCAAGTAAATTCCGGGGAAGCCATTCCTATTGGTTTTAATAATGTTACATTTGAAGCTATCCCGGCAGAAGGGTATCGCATAGCGAGGTGGACTAGAAACGGCAACACGTGGGCCGGAACACCGGCGCAGCAAAGTATGCAATTGCCACCAAGCAACCATTTTGCGCTTACAATTACGGTTGGCTTTGAGCCAATAAATCCAGTGCCAAGTAACGATATAATTGTCGATGACTTGCCGTACGAAGAAAAAGAATCCGAAGCAGAAATGGATTTACCGAAAGAAAATGAATATACTTACTACATTTAATTGATAAAAAAACCACCGCCCTTCCCTCTGGCGGTGGTTTTTTTATTGTTTATTTACATATTTTCTTCTGTTGGCACGGGTACTTCAGATAAAGCTTTGTTTATAACTTGCTGTTTATTTCCGCTGGCGGCAACGTTTTTCATCGTTAGCCTATGCGCCAGCACAAAGGGTGCGAGGTATTTGACATCCTCCGGCGTTACAAAATCCCTGCCCTGTGCTACGGCGTACGCTTGCGAGGCTTTAGCCAATGCCAGCGATGCACGAGGGCTAACACCAATGGCAACGTTGTGTTCTTGGCGGGTGTAAGCTGCCAATGCGGCAATATACTCGCACAAATCCTTATGTACGGTTACTTTGCGCACGGTGTTTTGTACTTCTGCCCATTCTGCCGTGGAAACTACGCTTGGCAAATCTAACAACGGGCTGTTGTCTAAAAAGCGCAGAATAACATCCGCTTCTTGCTTTGTATTTGTGTAGCCAATTTTAATTTGCATCATAAACCTATCCAGTTGTGCTTCCGGCAGCGGAAATGTGCCTTGCGTTTCCACAGGGTTTTGCGTGGCAAGTACAAAGTATGGCGGTTCAAGCGGATATGTTTCGCCGTCTATTGAAATTTGATGTTCTTCCATGCACTCTAACAAACCCGCTTGGGTGCGAGGCGTGGCACGGTTAATTTCGTCCGCCAGCAGAATGTTGGTAAACAGCCCGCCACGGCGGAAAGTAAAATCCCCTGTTTTGGGGTTGTATACGTTTATGCCTGTAAGGTCGCCGGGCAAAAGATCGGGTGTAAATTGTATGCGCTTAAACGTGCCGGAAATAGATGCCGCAAGTGCTTTAGCAACAGTTGTCTTGCCTGTGCCGGGTACATCTTCTATGAGTACATGCCCGTCCGCAGCCATACAAACAAGGGCAAGTTCAATTTCTTTGCCCTTGCCCACCATTACTTTTTCTATATTTGTTTGCACCAGCTTTATTTTGCTTTGGGCGGCTTGAATATTCATGTTAGCCTTCGATTTTTTCTATCAATGCACATAGTGCTGCGTAAGAATTAAAATTCTCCGGCACAATTTCTTCCGGCGGGATGCTAACGTCCATGCGGGCGTTGACTTCTGCAACCAAAGTTATAACGTCGAAAGAATCCAAAACTTTATCGTCGATTAAAGCAGTATGGGTTAAAAAGTCTACATCGCTGTGCATTTCTTGTAAAATTTCTAATAATTCGTTCATTATAAACGCTCCTTTAAACTATTGCGGTCTATTTTGCCGCCCGGGGTTAGCGGTAGTTTTTCCATTTGATTAATTGCATGAGGTACCATATATCGTGGCAAGTGCAACTTTAATTTTGCCTGCACTGCCCCTTTTGTAACGCCTTCTTTTGCCGTGTAAAACAAAATTATGCGGCTTTTTTCTTGCTGGAAGACGGCGCAAACCATTTCTACGCCTTCTATTTCACGTGCTGCCACTTCAATTTCTGCAAGTTCTATGCGGTGTCCCATGTGCTTAATTTGGTGGTCTATGCGGGAAATAAACTCCAGCAGCCCGTCCGAGTTAATGCGCCCAAGGTCACCTGTTTTGTACAGGGTGTCCGGATAAGGCGAAAGCGGGTTTTGTATGAAGGCTTTTGCGGTGAGTTCCGGGTCGGCATAGTAGCCAAGGCTTAGCTGATTGCCCCGTATGCAAATCTCGCCCGGCTCGCCCAGTGACGGGGTTGTAACGCTTTTGGTCAAAAGAACAACTTCTCTGTTGGGGAAAGGTTGTCCAATGGGGATGGCTTCGTTTGCGTCAAAGTCACGGGTGACTTCGTAGTAGCAGGACATGCCTGTGGCTTCTGTAGGTCCGTACAAGTGAACGAAGCGGGTGCCGGGCAAAGCCTTGCGCCACTGGTTCAAATGTTTTTGCGGGAAAACTTCACTGCCAAATGCAATGGTTTTTAGCGTGTGTGGCACTTCTTTTTCCAGCACACCAAGCCCTGCAACAAGCGATAACGCAGAAGCTACCCAGCAGATGGTATTTATGCCGTTTGTCGTGATGTATTCTACCAGTTTTATAGGGAACACGAATAAACTTGCCGGGATAAGATAGGTTGTTGCACCGTATTTTAATGTTGGGAAAAGTTCTTTAAGGCAAGCATCCAAATAAAGCGGCGACTGGTTGCCAAAAACGGTATTTTCATCCACGCCAAGCACGGGGCAAAGTGCGTCTACATAGTCGATAACCGCCCTATGGTGCGCAACAACGCCTTTAGGCACGCCTGTAGAGCCGGATGTAAATACCACATACACAGGGTCAATATCTGTAGCACGGCTGCGGATGTCCGCAAGCGCGGCATCGTTTATTTGGTGTGTGCAAATATCTTTAAAATTGCAGGTGCGGTAGCCCCATTCGGTTAGTAAGCCCTCCGTAGAGTCGTCGCAAATTACAAGCGGCGGGTTAACCTTGTTTAATACCATGTGAATGCGAACTTTTGGCATGGCAACATCCAGCGGCACATAATAATTTCCGCCATAAACTACGCCAAAAAAAGCTGCAATCATCTCCGGAGATTTGCTCATTAACACGGGTATGGGTTGCTTGTATATGTTTTGATTGCAAAGATAGCTGCCTATAGAGCGGGAAATTGCCGACAGTTCACCAAATGCAAGGGATGATGTTTCTCCAACAAATGCGGTTTTGTTTAAATGAGGTGTGTTTTCTAAGTATTCCAAAATATTTTTCATAAAGTTTCTCCCAGTTTAAGTGATGCTGCAACCAGCACATCCAAAATATCCACATATGCGGTGGATTTTAATGTGCTAAGCTCGGTACACCCTAAAACAATTGCATCGGCGTGGCGTAATTTGCCTCCGGCATAGTAGATAGATTGTCTTAGTTTTGGGTTGCCCCTTTTTGCGGAATATATCAGCTTCATCAAACCTTGTTGATGTTTCGGTTCTAATTCAAGCACTTGTATACCCTTAGGTTCCAGCGTGTTATGCAGAATACGAGACTGTATCGTGCCGTCTGTTGCCAAAAGCCCGACAGACTTAACATTATTTTGTGCAAGAGATTCTGCCAGTTCGTCTAACAAATTTATAACGGGGATGTTTACGGCATTTGCAATTTCTGCATAAAAATAGTGAGCGGTAACGCACGGTATTGCAATAAAACTTGCGCCCGCTTTTTCTAACGCCTGTGCAGCCTCAATTAATGCAGGGGCAGGGCTGTCGTTTGCGCTGTCTAAAATATATGCTGTACGGTCGGGTATGGATGTTTTGCTGTAAATTAAAACGTCCATGTAATCCTGCTCTATTTCCACTGTTTGCGCTCTAAGCAGTTTTTTAAAAAAAATTGCCGTTGCCATAGCCCCCATGCCGCCAATAACACCAAGCGTACCCATTAGCGAACAATCTCCGGATATAGATCCAAATCGATGTGGAAGTAGTTGCGTGTGCCTGTTTCCCGCTGGGTGCGGGCAGTAAATTCTTCCGCTTGGGTTTGGGTAAACATGAAGCGATTGATGTTTACACGAGACGGCGTTGAATCAAAATGATGCCAGCCTAAGCCGTCCGGGTTTATCAAGTTCCACGCATGGCGTGACTGCCCGGGCTGTACATCTGCACGGTCTACACGCATGTTTGGTATGCCTACAAGTGTAAGCATTACTTCCGAAATGGAATAGAACACAAAACAGTTACCACGGCGGTGTGTTAGGGCTTGGTTTGCACTTTCGTACACACTGCGGTGCTCGAAGCTTGCGGTATACGCTATATTCCAGTTTACCCAATTAAATATAGCACGGGCTTGCTCTACTTGTGTCATGTCATCACGCAAGATATTGTCCAAAATACGCTGCGCACGTTCACGTACGTCTTCCGGGTCAACGCCTACGACCGTTACTTCTGCGGTTACTTCTGTGTATAGCCCCCATGCATCTTCTGCACGGTAAATGATGGTGTATACGCCAAGGGTTGCTATGTCTACTTGGGATGAATCAACCGTAAAGTCTATTGGGCGACCGAATGCATCTTCCGCTGTGATATTGCGCCTAAACATGGCTGCGCTATCTACCATTAGGTAAAGGTTTTGCACGCCGTAAATTGTAGGCGGTACAGTGTTTGGTTCAACGGTGAATGTTGACGCTATAACTGTACTGTTGCCGTAACGGTCGGTAAGCAGAATTTCCACGGTTTGGTCGCCGTCTTGGAAGACATCGGGTTCTGCCACAAATTCAATGGAAACGGGCAGAGAATGGTCGAAAATATCGGTAACGAATGCTTCCGGCTCGGGCATTTGGTTCATTGGTAGGGTGACGTTGACGGGTGTTGCGGTGGGGGGTGTGGTGTCGATAACGGTGAGTTGCACCGGCACAGTAACGCCGCCAAGGGAAACCTCTATGCCGAATTGCCCTGTTGAATAAGTTATATCCTCGGGTAAATTTCCTTGCAGGTCGAAATGTATGCTGTTAAGCTGCGGCAAGTTTTCGGCCAAAACCAGCCAATGATCCGGAAGATCGTGTGCCGGCGTGCCTACTTCAACCTCTAAATGGGTAGGCGGAGTTATTATGTAAACTGTGGCTTGTTCCCGTGCGCTACGCAAACTGCCATCTTGCCTTAGGCGCAGTTGAACCTGCACTTCGCCCGGTTCGTTCCAGTTGATATCGTCTAAGTTGCGTATTTCTACAGTTGTTTGGGGCGAGTGCGCCAATGACAAAAAATCTTGCGGGTTTGGCTCATGCCCCTCCAGCACCAACACATTGTTTACAGGCACAGAAAAAGCAGGGTTCGAAAGGAATATAAACAATGCTACTGCAATTCCTATCAAAACCACTGCTGTTACAGTTGAAACTATTGCTATTTTTTTATTCATCGCAAACGCTCTTCTCTAAGACATTTTCTTAGAGTTATAGTAGCCCACGGGGTTAGGTATGTCAAGAATTGCGACGCTCTAATAGCAAATGCACGCACTTTGCATTTTCATATCCATGGCGGAAAATAAGATCAAAGTTTTCTGCACAGGGGGAATTTAGTGTTGTGGGGTAATTTCTGACTTTCCTCGCTTGATCCTCTGAAAGGTGATCGCCCACAATAGCCAAAACCTCTCGTTCCGGAATACCAAGAATTTTTGCAATGTGTTCTGCCGTGTATCCGATTTTAAAATATAATCCCAGCCCTTTGCTTATAATAGAAGAAATCACTTGGCGTGTGCGTAAAATATCTACTTGGTTTTGCGAAATATCTAAGAGCCGCCGCAAATTTGCAAGCGAAATATGCCCGTGCCTGCGCTGGTAGTCGATTGAGGCCGATGCATTGGAAACGATTAAAAAGTCTACCTCTTTGTCTAATCCTCTGCCTGTTTTGTAAAGGGCATCCAGTCCAAGATTATCGTATACGCCGCCGTCCCATAGTGTGTATTGCGGAGCAGTTGTTACTTGCTCTTTTCTGCCGTGCTTATCTTTCGTCCACATAAAGTTGTTTGTTTGCAAAATGTATGGACCAATAAGCACAGGAAATGCCGCAGATGCTGCAATAACGTGCGAAAGCGGTATTTTGGGGTTTTGCACGTACCCAATAGCGTCGTCACCCATGTAGTCTGTACGTATGCGGAAATTATTGCCCGTTTCAAATGTTGTACAGTTTATTTCCCAATGTGGGAGTATAGGAATGTCTTGCAGGTTGCCGTGTATGCCCCATTTATCCTCAAGCATTTTTGCTAAAAGTTTTACTCTGTGCCGCCAATATTTGGGGCTAAATGGCAGCCGCATAAGCGCGCTTCTTTGGATATTATTTTCCAAAATAAGTTTGCGTACTTGCGGCATTATTTTGTATAAAAATTCTTCTCCGGTAGGCCAGCGATTAAAATTTACTGCAAAAATAAGCCCAACGGCTATACTGGCACCCGAAACGGTGGAAAGATAGTTAATTTGGTCGAACAGTTTTGCCTGTGCTAAGTATTCCATAGCTCCAAGGTGAAAAATTGCAGCCCTAATGCCGCCGCCGGATAACGCAAGCCCAATGCGTTTGTTTTGCATATATTGCTCCCACAAAATCTTTCTCTATTGTATGTTTGTAGCTCGGATTTTGTGGCAATAATTCTTTTATAAAATTCGAAGGGTGATATCATGTTAGAAAAAGCAAAAAAAATCGCAATCAAAGAAGGTAAAATTTTAGGAATATCGCTGGCAGTGGGCTTGCTTTTAGCGTTTGGCTTCGCCGCATATACTTTTGTGTATTCGCACGCAGCGCAGCAAAGCATTGCAGACAATGTAATCCGATTCCATGTGAGGGCAAACAGCGACGGCAGAGCAGACCAAGCACTTAAAGAGCATGTGCGCTTGGAGGTGCTTGCTGAATTCGAAGCGTTTTTATCAAGCAGCACATCTATAGAAGAAACTCGTACGACGCTAACAGACAAGCTTGCAGATATTGAAGCGTATGCTCAAGCGGTCGTACTTTCCGCAGGGTATAAATATTCGGTAAGGGCAGAGATAGGCAGAATGTTTTTCCCCACACGTTTTTACGGCAACATGTCTTTCCCGCCCGGTGAATACGAAGCCGTGAAAATTATTATCGGCGAGGGGCAGGGCAGCAATTGGTGGTGCTTGATGTTCCCTCCGCTATGTTATGTAGATATGACCGCAACAGAAAGCAGTCGTCAATTGCTTGCAGAAACCGTGCCGGAAGAAGGTTTTAGGCTGCTAACCCACCAAGAGGAACAACGCACCGGTTTAACCGTACGTTTTAGAATAGTTGAGTGGTGGCAAAACCGAGGACAGGGTAGAACACAAGAAGCGGAAAGAAATATATTGCAAAGATAATTTTTGTTCTTGCACTTGGGCGGTTTGTGGATTATACTATGACGGCGCAATTTCCACACTAAGCCCAAGTGGCGGAATAGGTAGACGCCCGGGACTTAAAATCCCGTGTGGGATAACCACGTGCCGGTTCGAGTCCGGCCTTGGGCATAGCAACAATTATGAAAAATGTGAACTTTTTAGTAAGTTCACATTTTTTTGTAATAAGTATGCAAAGGATGAAATGAAAATGTACTTAACTTATTCTAAGCAAGCGGAGGGTTATTTAGGAAAGCAATCTGCGAAGCAAGTAGAAAGAATAAAAAGGGCTATAATCAGCCTTCCTGCCGGAGATGTAAGAAAGCTAAAAGGCATAGAAAATGGCTATAGGTTGCGAGTCGGAAAAGTGCGCATCCTCTTTGAAAAGCAAGAAGAGAAGATACACATTGTAAAAATAGACAACCGTGGTGATATTTATAAATGAAAGGGTGGTATTTGATGAGTGCAAGGGCTCAGCTAGCAAGCATACTGGAATTTATGGGAGAAGATGAAGCAAATCAAATCTTGCAGTACGCAAAAGCAACCTTTCTACTAAAACCAAAGACATGGGATGATATAGAAGAGGATGATCCCCTACCTGACGAAGTAGAAGCGTTTGAGGCATATAATGAAAATAAATAGGTTTTTATTATATTTATGATGCATAACCATGGCGAATATGCATTATATGAAGACATTGAATGAAAGTAATAAAAAAAATGGACTTTTCGGATTGTTGAAAAGTCTATTTTTTTGAATTTAAATGTTTATACTAGTTAATACTTCAGTTATTTGATTAGCTGATTCTTTTGAAGCAAGCATATCATCATTTCCATATTCGGTAGAGATTTGTGAATAATCCAGCCTCAATTTTTCAAGCATGAGTTTATGTCTTGCTTCGAAAGATTGGAAAATGTCAGCCCAAGAAAAAGCATAAATTTCAAAATTTTCTATAACATCTACAAGTCCTTTTTTGCTACGATGTTTGAAATTATCTTGTTTTCTTCTTATATCATCATCAATTTCTGAACATACTGCAAAGAAACGCCAAATACAATTACTCATATTGAAGCGAGGTTCTTTTTTTATGGTTCGAACATATTTGTCAACTTGATTGTAAACGTCCAAGGTAAGTTTAACTGTTGGAGCTTTTAATTCAATTATAAGCATTTCGCTGCTGTCATCTTCTTGTACGCGTTGTGTGTATAAAAATATATCTACTCTTTGTAATGATTCTTTAGAAGTTATATTAGTTTCATTGCTTGTATTTGAAACATTAGTGATACTTTCAAGCTTCGACAAGGATTTTCTTAGATTTTTATCAGCAGTAAGCAAATGATATTGCTCTCCAAACAACCAAAAATGTCGCTCGACAATTTTTTGAATGTTATCTCTTTCATTTGAAAAGGATTTTAAGTCAAATACAATTTTTTTGAGTCCCTCAATAATGAAAGCACGCTTTTCAATAATACCAATAACTTCGACAATATATTGAAGTTTGGAACGTTGAAGTATTTTAGCAAAATTTTCTCGCTCTTCAGGCGATAAGCTAACTACTTGCTCAATTATTTTTAAAACATTCTCTCTTTCCTCAGATGACAAAAGCAAGTTAAGAAAACCTAGTAGCGATTGCTCTTGCGGTGGTTTTAATTTACTAAATATTCTAGGCTCAACACAATATAATTCTCTTGTTACAGTCTCAAAATCTTTCTTCCTGAGTTGCCCGTATTCATCACTGCTAAATTGAGGGTACGCACCCCTTTTTTCCATTTTTGCAAGATGCTTATCTGCCTGTTTTACTAAAAATAGCTTATGCGTATCTGAAATTAAAGTCTGAATTTTTTTCTTTAGTTCGTTTGATATAATACGCTTATTATCATTTCCATCCAATTCTAACTGACCAAGTAAAGTATCATTATAATTTGAATTCGTGTGAGGTTCAAAGTATGATGATTTTATAAAAACAGCATGATAAAATCCAACTGTGTTTTTATTGTATGATGTGTTTTCGACATCAAGAACATCACCGTTTTTTGACATGTAAAATATTTTTGAAGAGTTATCAACCTTACCTTTCCAAACTACAAGACTTATATCAAATTCAACACCTTGAATATTTTCAATGTGACTATTACTCAATTCAGTATCAATGTATTGAGATACGTCTAAGATAATATCCATGTATTTTAGAGAGATATTTTTTTCCCTATTTAAATAGATAAACCAAGCAAATTCTTCGAGAAGTTTATCTTTCATTTCAGAATAATATAACAGGCAACTTGCATCTTCACTAAACAACGGAAATTCAACAGAAGTTCCCGTTTGTTTGGATTCAAGAGCTTCAATAGGGGCAGATAAATCAAATTCATATCTGCTTGTTGTATCTGTACTTATCAAATATTTCATCAAAATGCCATTTTCTTCAAATACTGTTGTCCATTTTGCATGAGAAGAAAAGCATAAATAAGAAAAACGCCCTTTGCCTTTATTAGCTTGTGATTTTAATCTTATATTCGTGCTGTTTTTTGCCGAGGAATTGAATGGTTCAAAAGTAGTACCAAAAGTTGAATAAGAAATGCCATGACCATTATCCAAAACCTCAATTGATGCTGCTTCTTTATATTGTTCCCCGTGTTGCTTAACAACAACCTCAGTCGCATCAGCTTCAAAACCATTCCAAATGTATTCACATATGGCATCTTTGCAATCTTTGGTCAAACCAGCATTATCAAAACTATTGTTGTTAAGAGATACTTTTCTTTTCATAAGTATTCATTCTCCTTTTACTCAACACTTACTTAAAACAATAATTTTATATCACAGACATTCTACAGTACATTGTATCGCCATTCAATAGATATTGTTAACATACAAGCGTTATATTTGCTGGATTTATATAACATGACTTTGCGGACTTAAAATCCCGTGTGGGATAACCACGTGCCGGTTCGAGTCCGGCCTTGGGCATAGCAAAAGCCCCATGATTTTCTCAATCATGGGGCTTTTTTATTTATTTACAAGGACTAATTTTTAGTTGTCCCAGCCTTCCCAGCCAGGCATATTGTCTACGTTGCCAAATGTTTCTACCCATGCACGGTCACGCTCTTCAATAATTGCACGACCACCCATAGCCATGTATTGCTCAATCATAGTGTCCCAAACTTGGTCAAAGTCAGCTTCTGCTGCGCCAAGTGCGTTTTGCAACACAGTGTCACGGAACTCGTTTAGAGGTACTGTCATACCTTCTTGAGCTTCGATTGGACGGGTAATTACGTTACGCCATACACGAGAAGCACTTTCGGCTGTTTGGATAGCAGCCATAATTGCTTCCGGCTCGATGCCTACATAACCAAGCGCAACAGTGTTAATGGTTTGTTCCGGAGTTGCTAGAGAGAAACCATTAGAAACAAAGTTAATATCAAAGTTGTTGGTTGCAGCAAAGATAAAGTTGTCCGGTTGGTCTGCACCAGGTAGAAGACGAAGTGCGCCGTTATCTTCTACTACATGGTGTACGCCTTCGATACCAAATGCAAGGAAGTCACGCACATCTTGGCGAGCCATAAGGTCGATGTACAGCAAACTTGCAAGTGGGTTGCTTGTTGTGTGTGGAAGTACGATTTGACGGTCGGCCGCAGGGAATGTGAACATTACACGGTTGCCTGCGTCGTTAGGGAATGGAAGGATTGAAATAAAGTTAGCTTCAGGTCCTACGTTTTCACGCATGGAAACGATTTGAAGGTCGCCACCTGCGCGG
>Ga0131853_10018820_pt1 | contig 12565 bp, 7 predicted proteins | sample TergutLab28metaG_FD_92764 | JGI IMG/M metagenome (GOLD analysis project Ga0131853, IMG submission 92764) | Labiotermes labralis P1 segment gut microbial communities from Petit-Saut dam, French Guiana - Lab288 P1 (version 2) (version 2) | ecosystem: Host-associated > Arthropoda: Insects >...
AAACCCCCCCCCCCCCCCGAAGTCTGGCACATTCCTCCTGGGACACCCTGTACAATGGGTACCAGGCCTTTCCATGGAGTACAGTGGCTGGGACATGGCACTGACCAACAGCCCCAGTTTAGTGCCGCCATTTACTAACTCTTCAATAACAATGGGGTTTAAATTACAATTGCTGCCTTGGATGAAAGGGTTCAAATTTATACTACCCTTAAATTAATTCATGAATGTATAGTGCACCGAGCCTGTCACTGATGCATTAGTTAAGAAAACAGAAAAACCGGATAAATATGGGAGTTCTGATTTTTATCAGGAACGTACTATTACACACTGTTTACCTCTGCTTGGCTCCTACAATATCCAACCCAATTACTGAATTTTAAATAATTATTTGTTACTTTATTTGTTGTTCAGTTACAAAGTTTAACTTTATAGTGTGTGTCCTGATATTTGTACAGCTTTTTAAGACTTATACTTTACACAGTTTTCTCAAAATACAGGCACTGACTTTGCACCGATATATGTGCAGCCAGCTCAAGAATATGTAAGAACTTACAACTAAATTCTTTCCTCATTATGAATCTCACAAAGACTCAGTGTTACTTCCATTCACAAGCAAACTTTTCTTTACACAACTTCAGTCACAGAAATAAATGTACGCGGGCTTATCACTATAAAAAGGAAAAGGCAAAACACAATTCTCGCTGAAAAAATATAAAGTCAGTACTTCACTAGAAATTACATGGCACTGTTATTATTTCAACCTCTGTCTCAACTCATCATTTGTTTTAATTCTCCATGTTCCATCTGGATTTTGTGTTGGCCCATAGATCTTTCTTAACATTTTCCTTTAAAAAATCTTTAATTGATTCTCATCTGATGTGGTAAGCACCCAGGTTTCACTTCCATATGTTACAGTGGGTCGTATTATTGTTTTGTATATTTGAATTTTACTATTATAGTTTAGAAGTAAGGTGGATGGACCAGGTGGAAGAAGATCTAAGGAGGATGAAAATTACTGGCCAGAGGGTGAAGATTGAGGGTAGACAAGTGTGGAATAGAATTGTCGAACCCACCCAGGGTTGTAGAGTCAATAGAAGAAGAAAAAGTTATTATTTCAATTTTTACACATACTACCCTTTGATGTCTATCAGTATTAATCAATTTAGACTTGGATGTTTATAACAGTGACTTATTATGTAATAGATTGTGAGAAGAAAATAAAGTAAAGTACACTAAATTAAAGTAATGTAAAGATGTTCCCATGCATGCCATGAAAGCCTGAAAGTGGAATGGATATATGGCTCCACTCATTCTTAACCCTAGTTCTATTACATGGAAGTGCCTGGTTAGATTACAGCACCAGCTGCTATATCCCTCAGTAAAGCTACTGAAAAGGAGGCTGGAAGGGCCCCATGCTGGTAGGGATTACTTACTCACTCCATGGTGCAGAGTCCTTCTTGAGAAGCTAACTGTTTTGCAGCTAGTCAAAAAATTCCCCACTTTGTGAATCTATTACCCCTCCCAGAAACCGAACTACAATGTCTCAGTCATCCAACCTGCATCCTATTTACTATACTGACTACGTTACACTGGCTCACAAACAGTGAAATGTCAAACTCAAACACTTCAACATTTGCTGGTTATTTGTAACTGATCTGTGTCATAATCAGAATATGTTTAACCAAATTAGGTATGAACTTGACAACTCTTTTATGAAAAGTTAAAATGCTGACCAACTTTTGTGTCATATAACACATTATCATAAAACTTAAATATACCTATGACCTTCACACATATTTCTGTAAACAACTCTTTGGAGCCAACATGTTAACCATTTTGCACCTTGCATGTTCAAAGCTAATTTGCACTCTTTTCCCAACACAAAGTCACCAAAAGGGTAGATATGCTTTGAAAAGAGTTGAAGTATCTGTTTTTAAAACAATGCTATACCCCACTGGTGAAACATGACCAGCTGTGGTGTATGAAGTTTCTTGCTGGGTTTAGAGCATGACAATATCAATTTCACGTACATAAACTTCAGCCACATAAATTTATTGTAGGAGGGCGAGTCAAATGAAACCATTAAATATTTTTTATTTTTTAACATGGATGATATGGTGTGCTGATCCATGACTCATATCCAGATGTGCGACTATTTCATTCACTATTACGCGGCTATTTTCCTTCACGATGGCTTCAACTGCTGCAACGGCCTCTGGTGTCACTACTCGGTGTGCCTGACCAGGTCGAGGAGAGTCTGTTACAGAACTAACGCCATTCATGAACTTCCTAGTCCACTCGTACACTTGCTGTAGTGACAGACATGCATCACCATACCGAACTTTCATTTGTTGATGAATTTCGATGGGTTTCACCCCTTCACTATAAAAAACGGACGACAGAACACTGTTCTTCTTTGGTGCATGTCGCAAATGGGTTCGGCATCTTTACACTACTACTCCGCCGTCATGTTGCATTCCTGCAATGTACTGCCACCTGTCGGCCACTCTTCAGACCATGAGTATCATTGCTGTCAACTCACAAGACAATTGAGCTGTGTTTTGAATTTTTATCGCACTTTTAAGGTTTTCATTTGACTCTCCCTCACAAAAAAAGTGAACTTATACATGATGATGTTTGTACCTTGAAACCAGGTAGCATTTATATAATCACTTCCATCCACTCCAGGTTTTGGAGTCAGATGAACTCTGGCACTTTCTACAGGCAAAAGATCTAGTGTACGATTTTTCAGTTGGTTGCACGGTTTGTTGGCAGAAACTAGATTGAAATCCTTTGGCAGAAATGATGTCACAAGCTGAAAAGAAAGAAAGAAAAAAAAGATCTTCAAAGGTACAATAAGGGTTAATATTGTCCTTGTACAAGCCATGAAGAAATTGGGGAAAGTGAAGGCAAAGCTCCCGTCATTCTTAACTATACCACTAGATGGGTGTAAGTGGTCACCTTTAGGTCCTGGCTATTTTACCCCAAATAAAAAAAAAACCCTGGCACTCATTCTGTATAAGGCACGGTGGGCCCTCAAGATGATCTCGATGCTTTGGAGAAGATACAAATTTCATGCCCCATCTTGGAATGCAGCCCACAGCCTATTCACTTTGAAAGAAGACTTCAAATTAAGAGGTATGGTCTTGTTACTACAGACTAGGACATTTTCTTTGGTGGGATACACAGATTTATGCTGCAGCCTGCTGTCACGGTGTAAAGGGGCCCATTTCTTAAGTAGTAACGTAGACAGACCACGAAGCTGACCAAGTATCCATAACGTGCACCTCAGTCAATAATTACTCCACCCCAACCCCCAAGCGTACACTCAGGGCACGGTGTGTCAGCACAGAAAAAGAAGTTTTTAAAGACAAAACTCAGTGGGACAAAGCACTACAGAACCTGCAGTGTCACTGGCTACTATGCTCCAGCAATGCTGCCCACATTACAGTGAGCAGTCTGGTAAATAAAGCATAATCTGTATAATAAGACTAATAACCTTTAAATCACTGGGTTGGGATTTAAATGGTAGCGCATGGTTTATGAAACATGTCAGCATTATTTGAACAGAAAAAAATAAGATTATGAAATAAACAGTATATTGTGGAAAATAAAACAGAGATTTTGCAACATGTTTTGAAAATGCAAAAAATTTACCTGTTGCCTAAATATATAAAATGAATTTCTTGGGGTGTTTTTATGTGTGTTCGAGTACGAAAACACAAGTTGTTTAAATGTTTATATGCACTATAGGAGCAGGTTTTGCTTCAAACTGCAGACTTTGTATATAACTCTGAAGGTTCAAGTTTAACTCACTGCTAGGAGATTTATTATCTGTTTCAGGTACCAAGCCTCAAATGAAATGAGAAGACCATAATGAATTCTGAACACTAAGAAATACGCAGTGGCAACCACGGGTTGGCTGAGGGTACACGTTGAACATTTTGAGTGAATGACAGAAACCCCTACTTCATGTTCAGGAGATTCCAGGTTCATGGCCTGATGCACACAGACTGACTACCATGACAGATATGTCACTGTGCTACCCAGTTCTCAGCGAAAATAACAAATGTCAAATTAGGCCACGACTGTTTTCTTACACAATTTTCCACTCCACTGTTTACTTAACATCCTATCCTTTGTCAGACATGACAGCATCTTGAAATAACCAGGACCCAGGCTGGGAAATGAAGTGGTACCCCCCAGAAACACACATCTACAGTAAAGCGCCTGATTAGTTCATTACTTACTTACTTACTTACCTACTTACATACTCACTCCATGGAGCAGACCCCTTCTTGAAAAGCTAGCTCATTTTCAGATAGTCAAGAAATTCCCCGCATTTTATGGAACCCGAAGGCTCATTACCGCATTCACAACTGCCTGCCATCTGTCGCTATCCTGAGCAGTTAGTTCATTACCACAGGAAGTAATGAATGGTTTGTAAAATGAGTTACTTTAGATAATGGAGATTCAACAAAACCTGCAGGAAGATGATCAATGGAGATAATTTTTGAATAGAAACCTGTCCTCATTATATCATCCAGTCCCATGGATCACTTAAATGAAATGTCATTTGCCGTGCCATACTGAAGGAGAGACTAAATGCAAGGCCTTTGTCTTTCTGCGATGTTAAGCACTGTAGGTTGGTAGCTGGTTACCAACGTTTTGGAACAGCGTACCCATCCAGGCTTCAAGGGTTGAGGAGACCAAGCAAATGCCAGGAACTGGACATGCGATTATATAGGAAACAGTGAACTTCCTTCCTCTCAGCGCTACAGCCCTGGGTGAGCTTTGGCCTCCTCAACAATCACTCTCCATCTCTCTCTATCTTTCATCTTCTTCATCCACTGCTTTATCTTCATCACTTTCAGGTCTGCTACCACATCATCCATCCATCTCAAAAGGTGTCTTCCTTTTCTTCTTCCTACAAACTATCTTCCTTCCATCATCTTTCTTGGCACCGCTCCCACTTCCATTCTTTTTACACTTCTCACCCATCTTTTTCTTTGAGCTTTTATAAATTTCACAATATCCTCCCCATTTATGGATCTATTCTTCATTATTTCTAATTTTCCATATATCCCCCTCTTGGATCGGCACATAGATCTTCTGCAGTATTTTCCTTTCGAAAATTCTTAACAAATTCTCATCGGATTTCGTAAGGGTCCAGGTTTCAGATCCATTGTTACTACAGGTCTTATCAGCGTTTTATATATTTGCAGGAAACAACATCAGCAGTTTATTTTTATTGAAGTCATCCCGATGTGTTAAGAGTTTAAATATTAAAAGATAAAACCAGTAAACGTCAAACACATAACTGTGTTTCACGTATACTGTTTTTATCTTTTAACATTTAAGTGTCAGCAGTGACTTATTCTACTTCCCTGTAAAACATTAATTTAATTCTTTGTGCACAAGACATCAACATGCCATTATTTTTTTTATCTACTTACCTTAAACTGAGTCTCAAGCATTTTCCATGGTTCTGTTTTTTCTTCCAGGGCATCACTGGCTTGTAGACTGTGAATGTAGCGTGAAAGATAAGTTTGATTGATGTTCGTCTCACCACTTTCAATTGCTTCAAGTAGTGCATCATGGATGAATATATACTGCTCTTCTGTCTGAACTAGGAAGTTGCGTTGTGTTCGAATATGTCGCAAGAATCCAAAAATGTTCACTTCTCCTTTGCTTCTGATTTGCTTTAACATTGCGTCTAAAACTATGTATGTGCCAGTCCTGCCAACACCAGCACTGCAAACAAATTGAATAATGAATACTGTGTACTGTTCATTATAAATTCATATTCATATTCATGTTGATTTATTCAGTATTTCAGAGATCCACCAAAGTGGATATAGAACTTGTCATTATATAACAAGAGGCACAGTACAGAATGAGTCTTGACAATAAAACAGATATAATAATAATTTATGAACATAATACACAAATAAGACACATCAACTTTATACAAAGAAATGTGATCAGCTCATAACAGACAATCAATGTATACTTATATAATGTATATAGATAGAACCTCAAAAATAGTACCACCATAATAAGGAATTTTGTAATACAGACATAATTCATGATTGACTAGGGTACTCTTCCATTGTATAAGATGAATAAGTGTATAAAAATTCTTTCAGAGGAATTTTAAATTTTTTATCCCCGAATAAGCTTGTTTTTGATAAACGGTTAAGTTTGCTTGAGGCAGGTATAAATTATTTCTTTGTCTAATGCCTACATTGTGATTTTCACTGTTTGAAAGGTTTTTTTTTGAACTACATATATTAATAATCGAACCATGCATATGCTTCATTAGCACTACCTCTTCTCATTATTCATACAAAGATTCTCAGCCAGACACAACAGTTCCCCCTCATTTCTTTCATGTTTTGTTTACAGACTATCAGAACACATGTAAATCCATGTTAAGAATAGAATACACTCTTATGATGTGTTTTAAACAAGTACAGTTCCCCAGATTATAAAAATCAAATGAAAAGTCACAACAACATTAAAAGAAGCTCACTAATCCCAGTGAAATATAATCATTTTTCAACATATTCTCCTTGGAATTATACATCTGTCCCATCTTAACACGAGTTTAAAAATTCCAGTGCAGTAGAAATCAGGATTCTGCATTCACAGCCATGCACAAACAGCCACTTCCACTTCCTCATTATTGTAACATCAGTGACTTCTCAAGCACTGCTTCAGCAACTGATAGTAATGTATATCTAAAAAACTAAACTTTTAAGGGCATATGCCTTCTGTCCATTTTGATTTTTTTTTTTTCCTTTAACGAGGAATCCCATTATGGAGAGCTTGTGTGTGAATTTTATTTCGCACTGCATATTGGACCAACAAACATGACAAATACGACAAACGTTCAACTTATACACAATTCAAGAGCCTGGATTTTGGATACAGAACACAGATTATTATGATATGTTAACATTCTCAAAATATCACATTCAGACTCAATTTTTAAGATGCTGGTTTTCCCTGACAGCTTTCATGTCCATTTTCACCATCATCCCATCATCAATGGCACGATGGATATCGCACCATTATGCATACTACAGTGTGAAATGTGAATTCCTAAGTTCAACTATGATACAGGAGGGAGGATGCTCAGGTACAATACCTGGAGGAAAATCTACAATATAATGGCAATGGGCAGAGATGGAGGACAAGTAAGAAACCTCTCAGTCTAGAAAACCATTTGGATATCTCATTTTCTTGTAACTAGATAGTGATTTTTAAATTCTGGCATTCAGTGCAGTTTGATAATCTCTAAGGAAAATGTTTATTCTCAAACATTATCAAAAATTCAAATTTCTTTCATGTCAACAGCTCTAAATTTAAAGTTTGCCCCCCATGCAGGATCCTACCTGCAGTGGACAATGATTGGGCCAGCATCTACAGGATTGGCAGCCGATGACTTCTTCACAAAACTGAGAACAGGCAATGGGTGATCTGGGGTGCCATGGTCAGGCCAATTTGTGTAATGATATTGATACACAAAGCGTTCTGCCATGACTTGTTTCTTCTTCTTAATCTGCAACATGTAAGTACATTTTGTTGTGTGTGTGTGTGTGTGTGTGTGTGTGTGTATGTATGTATGTGTGTGTGTACACACCTGCATATTCATGTGCACATCACACACAGATGTAAAATCCTGAACATGGTGTACACATCTGACAAAATGGTTAGTAGACCTAATCAAAGAGGAATAAGTGTGCAGGGCACAGTGTATACAAAGGTGGATAAGAAAGACATTTATGTTTGGAAAACCAGTTGACTTGGAAGTGCTCAACATAGGATGAAGGACAACGTTAAAATGTATCTTAAGGTGGGTGCACACTTGTAACGTTACCGCGTACCGTAACACCGAGTCGTTGCAAGTGACTGACATGATATGGAGTTACGAGCTGAACTTTCATCCTGTGCCTCACAGCGTAATAGTATCCTGTGAGCGTTACACCACGGGGTTCCCAGTTTGTTACTGCAGCCCAAGCGATATCTTTGCAGCTAGCAGCAGCTTCGTACATTTGTATACATTACACTTTAAAGAAAAAGAGAAAAGAGAGATGGTGGTGACGTATCACGTTGCACGTCCAGACCCGCTCAGGCCATAACCATATCATCCCTTTGATGCTACGTCCAAATACTAACAGCACGCCGAACAAGCCCGTAACGTTACCGCATAACGAACTTTTGATATGTTACAAGTGTGGATCCACCTTTAAAAGGACACAGGAGTGCAAGGGAGCAGACTGTCAGTACAACACAGGGTATGAGAGCACAAATCATTTTTTCTCTTGGCACAACAGCCCCCAGTGGGCCACAGCCTCCTCATTCACAAGGTGTCTAGATTATGCACGATGATGCACCACACTCAGTAGGACTCCTCTGGACTAGTGATCAGCTTGTTGCACAGACCTCTACCTGACAACACACAACACTCACACCAGACAGACATCCATGGCCCCAGTGGGATTCGAGCCCACAATCTCAGCAGGCGAGCGGCCGCAGACCTACGCCTTAGACCGCGCGGTCACTGGGACTGGCGAGAGCATTCATCACTAGAACTAAATATCTAGTTTTAACAGATACTGAGGATCAAAACTAATGCTGGCAGTCAGTAACATTTTTAATACAATAATTACAGTTAACATGGCTCATTCTGTGAAGTCAATGATACTGCTCCTTAATTTCAGTGAATGACTGGGCCAGGTATCTACCTTTACACAATTAATGAGAAAACTGAGTACTTGTACTGCCACAAGGATGGCAGTGTACGCTTCACTTATTTAAAAAAAAAAGTGACCATTTTAAAGAACACCAAATGATTTTGAATGTTTTAGCAAAACGTAATTTGAATGAGGTCAGCTGGACTGATCATATGAAAAACGAATAAGTAGCACACAGGAACACGGAAGAAAGGAACAGCCTACATAATGTAAAACAAAGGAAATCCAACTGGACTGGTCACATCTTGCATAACAATTGCCTTCTAGAACATGTTTTTGAAGGAAAAATGGACGGGACGGAAAGAAGAGGAGATGTAAGCGGCTACTGGATGAAGAGAAGATATTGGAACTTGAAGAGGAAGCACTAGATTGCACCCTCCGGAGAACTCGCTCTGGAAGAGCCTGTGCACCTACTGCCAGACAGACCACAGAATGAATGAATAAATGCAAATGCACAGGGGGAGATAATACAGTTATATGTAAATTACTGAAGCACAATAAAGCCGTAATTCTGTGACAAACACAGTTTGTGGTATACGCCTTTTCTTGCTAAGGGGTTTAATAACATTTTATGGAAGTTTAATGCCTCATTATAATCATCTTACAAATGGCCAAGAAACCCCCTCCCCCCCACCAACATAAAACTCAGTTCCATTCTTCAGTGTGAGTTACAAAGTCAGTTTAAGCAATTATGTGATCAGAATTCATTACTTCACATATTAATGACATAATCCTACCTTAATTTCTAATATGTATTACAATTCTAATTCTAAATGGTCTAATATGTATTATAAGCGAGTGTTACTCTGATGCTGCTGTGACTGCTCACCCGCAGGTGTCGTATCTGCAGTGTGCGAACTGTGTACGTTGCCATAACATCCTCCTTCACCAGCTTCACCTGAATCACTCCATATGTTTCCACTCCTTCTTTAGGCCAATACATGTCACATTTTCTCTGAAAGTAATACACAGCACTTCAACACAAGGCACAGTAAATTTGGGCAGTGCATAACACTGCAATGCACTAAAATCAACACATGTTTCTAGTTTTTAAAAATTGATTAAACTGACTACAAGAACACTATAACATCATGGAAATATATGCACACTGCAATATTATATTTCTGATTATTCCTGACACAGAAAAAATTTACCAACATTTTATCACAGAATTTAATTTTTTTTATAACTTTGTAATATACTACAATATGTAAAGAAGATCCAATGCATGAAATTTCACAGATTATGTCATGAACACAACTCTATATAAGTCATTTAGTATACACATCACACAGATTTTTAATGTAATTCTACCCTGAAAGCAGCACTGTGTTATGATGCAGACATAACAGTTTGAAAATTAGTCATGAGCTGGTTTAATGACACTACATTTGTTAAGCTTACATTTTATGCAAAGGGTGCAACACTCGCAGTGCTCAACAAATGATTTACCTTTACAACACTGTTAGACACAATTGTAAAAAAAATTTCAGAAATGTTTAAACAGTTACTACAAACACATTCAGCACTTCCTAAGATTGCAACATTAACTTTTAATGCTACGGAGGAATTTTCAGTACTTTGTTTGTGCAAACTGATTATTGTGTTGCTTGGTACTGGTGGCAAGCAAGCAGATACACCTAGTGCAGTGTAATCTTAGTAACTGACCAACTTAATGCACAAATTCTTGTTTTATGTAAGGTTTGTTGTATTTCTCTACATGTTTCGAGCACCATGTGCTCAAAACATGTAGAGGAATATAATAAACTTATTATAAAACAAGAATTTGTGCATTAAGCTGGTCAATTACTAAGATTAAACTGAGATGCGCGGAAAGCAAAACATAAAGGGGGGGGGGGGAACCAACCAGTGCAGTGTCTCACACACCTGACTGTTTCCAACATGTAGTACAAATTCATTTATAAGAGTTGTAACAGTGGTTAAAAATACAATTGTTACTCTTCATGGATCCTTCCTGGATCCTTCATGACACCTGTAACTACACCTTAAAAGGTTCCTCATGGGAGATGGGAGAATGGCTTGGCAGCCATACCTATTCCTGATTTATTTAATGACACTTTTTCAACAACATAAGTTGCAGTGTTGAGTGGTAACATGGTGTGAACTCTAAACTATGTGAAAGGGGCTAGGTGTGACACATTCTCAAGCATTCTGCCAGAATTTGTGTGGATGAATGGCTGTGAACATAATGCTCAATGGCAATGAAGCACATGTCTCTGATAGGATATAGGTTCATAACGGTGTGGCTACCTGATATACCAGGGCTAGATACAAATGAGCAGATCTGCCAGGCTGAAATATTTATGCTATCAGTGTAAATGTTAAATTTATATATTTTATATCCACAGCAAAATTCTGTGAAATTCTTATCTTCATACCTCTCCATACTTTCAGACCATAACTTTCTTGAACAGTACTAATGGCCCATAAAAATCCCATAACCTGTACAAAATACAAATTATTACACAATTTAAAACACACATATGTATATCTGACTTGGTGTCACACTGAACCCAAAACACTGAAATACTGTCACTCACCTTAGATCATCAAGGAAACTCAAACAAAGAGTAAAACTAGACAACACTTTTTGGAGCTGAAGCCAAGCTATGAACAATACCCATCAATGGGCAAAATTCTGCTTCATACCAATTATGCTTTCTTCAACACTAAAATATTAACATTCCAAACCTATTTCTATTTCACAAGGAGCGCATTTATATACAGAATCAATGAGAAATAAATTTGTGTGTACATATATACAGAAAATATACTTGAAGCATAATTATTCCAGCATGTGGTTATCACAAGGGACTAAAAGTATATGCAGTGGAGGAGATCACTTCAAAGCAGCCTAAATAGTGTTATTCCAGTATTCTGGGATGTGATGCTGCATAATGGGCAAGTGGTTCCCAACATATCAAAGGAATAATAAACTGCCTTCATTCTCCAGGATCCAGTGGACCTTGGAGAATGAAGGAAGTAGATACAGATGCAACTTGTATCAACTTAGGCCAAAAAGACTCAGAATGGCAGTAGCTTTCACAAACAAAGGAGGTATACTCATTACAGTTTCTCTTCAATATTGCACCACTAAATCACTGGATGTCGAATGTGGAGTGAAATTACTTGTTTGGTGCCAGCCAAATACTGTTGTCTTATATGACCTGAAATTCAAGAGATTTCTAGAAATCTGTGCCAGTTTTTTAAAGCAAGGATAGCACAGTTATTACGGTGATTAGGCTATGGGCTGAATGAGCTGGGCTTCGAATCCCACAAGGGCAAGAGACTTATGTCTTCTCCAAATAATCCAGACCAGCTCACCCAGCCTCCTGTGCAACGGAAAGTAGGCTTCTTTCCCTGGAGTAAAGCAGCTGGGGTGCAATGCTAACCACTCATCTCCATCTAGAGTCGAGATTAAGAATCAGTAGGGCTCTATCTCTGTTCTTGGTCTGCCTTTGTGACACAGACAGGAACAACTGTACCTTTTTCTTACCTGTGCTGATGTTATGAAACCCTGGTCTTCCATTCACAGTACCAGAGAAATTTTCCAAAACATTATAACCCAGCACCAATTCATCAAAATTATCTTCAGTGAGCAGCTGGCATTGTGATTTGGTCCAGTTTCTTGTCAAATAATGACCCCGTCTGTATGGCTTTATACAGGGTGTCCCAGGAGGAATGTGCCAGACTTCGGGAGAGTGTTCCTTATGTTAAAGTATACCGATATAACCCAAAACACCCATATCCAAAGTTGAACGGTTACGGAGATAATGGCCAGA
>Ga0131853_10018821_pt1 | contig 12564 bp, 7 predicted proteins | sample TergutLab28metaG_FD_92764 | JGI IMG/M metagenome (GOLD analysis project Ga0131853, IMG submission 92764) | Labiotermes labralis P1 segment gut microbial communities from Petit-Saut dam, French Guiana - Lab288 P1 (version 2) (version 2) | ecosystem: Host-associated > Arthropoda: Insects >...
AGCTTGTCCACAATTGTGACATCGCCGTACTTCTTGGTCACACCCTCATACACTATCATAGTTACAAAGCTCCCGTCTCCCAAGCATTTTGTGCGTTTTATGTAGTTTACCATCATCCACCAATTTATTCAACCCCCAATGCGTCCGAAAATCCGATGAACGGCTATAAACGCACAAGCCCCGTCCTATGCGGTGTGTATGCACAGAACGGGGCGTTTGTTATTGTTGTGTCAGCGCGTGAGGGTGCTTATTATCTCGATGCGGCGGGTGTTGGCGTCCCAGTGAACTTCCGCGCCGAAGAACTCGGACACAAAGCGCAGAGACACCATGGTACGGCCGTTTGTTATCTGCGCGGGAACGTCCATGCCCAGTTCTGCAAGCTCCGGCGTTACCTCGCCGATGCCAAGGGGCAGGGTCTGCCCGTTCAGCGTGACGAATACCGTCATGGGGCTGCCGTCTGCCGCGTCCTGCCAGCCCACATCCGCGCCAAGCGCGTTGGCGATAAAGCGCAGGGGAATCAGCGTTCTGCCGTCCTGCACAACAGGTTGCACGTCCATGGCCTGTTGGGGCGCGTTACGCGCAAGGTCGGTGATGACCGGTGAGTTTAAGCCCATGGTAAGGCGGATCAGGCTTTCGACATACGCTATGGTGAACTCGCCGGCGGAGCTTGCGCGTAGGGTGAAGATACCCGTTGCGGGGTTCAGACTGCCGCCGATGGCTCTGCCGCCGTGTATCGCCGTGATCCTGTGGCGGTTCAGCCCGCCGGGGCCAAGGTTTTCGCCTGACGCGAAGAGATCCGCCGTGACGGTGATGTACGCGTCCGGCTCTTCCAGCAGTGCCGGCAGATATAACGCCAAGATACTGTTCAGTTCCGCGTCCGCCGCCGAAACGGAGACGCTCACGGTTACAAAGCCGATGTCCGCGCCCAACATGGTTGCCGCAGAAGTTGCCAACTCCACCGCAACTTCGCCGGATCTTTCGCCAAGCAGATCCGCCAGAGCCGCGCGCAGAGCGGGTGACAGCTCCGCCTGTACGGGAACGCCTTCGGCCACGGCGGCCGCTACGGCCGGGCTTTCCCTAAGCGTAAGCGTATAGGGGTGGCTTGCCCTGCCTATGGCCATGCTGTCTGGTGCCATGGGTACCGGGGGTGAAGCCGGCACGGGCGCGGCCGTCACCGTAAGCGTGGCCGCGTCGGAAACGTCATAGCCTTCTGTATTAGTCGCCACGGCGCGGTATTGGTTGCCGCTTTCGGCAAGCGTCACGCCGGTAAGCGTCAGCACTGCGTAAGTTTCCCCGGCCACGCCATCCCAGCTTGTGCCGCCGTCTGTGCTGACCTGCCATTGGAACGCGGGCGCGGGGCGGCCGGTGGCGGCCACGGTGAAGGTAACGTCACTGCCCGCCCGCACACTATAGTCCGCGGGCTGTGCGGTGAACGTCGGGGCAACGTCCGCTTCGCCCAACACGTTCCACAAGGCATGAAGCGTCACATCAGCCGCGCCGCCCGGCACATATGTCACCGCCTCGCCGTCCTGCGCCAACGCCCAGCCCTCGAAGGTGTGGCCGGCAAGGGTCGGCACAGGTGTTACGGGCGGGATAGTCCAATCTGTCTGCGGAATGTTCGTGGGGAAGGCCGGCCCGCCCTCGCCGCCGTGCATATTCACGCTTAGGGCGCGGAGGCTAACCCATTGGGCATAGACCGTGGTGTCCGCGGGAAACACCGTGCCGCTTTCCCCGGCGGTTATCGGCTCCCCGCCCGCCGCCTCTGTGAACCAGCCGGCAAAGATATCCGCTGCCCGTGTGGGTTCGGCGGGCAGGCTCGTTAGCCTGTTGCCGTCCGCCTCCGCCTGCGCATTTGCCACAGCACTGCCGCCCTGCGCATCGAATGTGATGGTTGGGCGCGGGTTTGTGTAGATCACGGGGTTGTTGAGAAGGGTGATTGTACCGTCGCCGCTGCCGCCAAGCCCCGGCACCCAGGGGGAGCCGGTAGTGGCATGTACTCTGCCCCCGTTAATGGTTATCCCCTGAAAGCCTGTTGTGCTGCCCCCAGCCACGGGAGTAGCACCGCCAATGCCCGCTGCTCCAAATCTGCCGTGGGCGTATACTGTGGCATTGTTTATGTTTATTGTGCCTGCGCCTGCGGGGAAGACCCAAGGTGCGCCAATGCCGGCGCCGCCCGCGGCGCCGCCCCGGGCAGTAAGTGTCCCCGGGCCGTTGATGTGAAGAGTGTTCCCTTGTTGAACCCATATGCCGGGAGCAATGCCATTCGCTCGAAGATAGTTTACTGTGTCGCCAAGGTTTATTGTTGCGGTTCCGGTAACGCGAATAGAAGATACTGCGTCAAACCCAATTATTATCGTAACGCGGTCAAGGGTGGCGGTGCTTCCGTCTTGCAGGAGAAGAGCTCTGTTGCTTGGGGCTGGCTCTTGGTTGCTTCCCCGCACGGTTACGCTTTCGCCGCTTTCTATAACATACAGGCTAAATAGGGGGTCGAACGTCCAGCCTTCGCCGCTTTGGGGCGGGTTGGGGTTGTCCATGTGGATAACATCGCCGCCGCGGAATGTGCCGGCGCCTGTGGGCGGGTTGCCCCACAGTATGCCGCTTAAAAATACTGTGCCGGCATTGTTGATTGTGTTGTAATTGTTGGCAAAACCCGCGTTTATGTTCAGTTCGTTATTGTTGTAAAACGTGCCGCCGTTGAAAAAGGAAAAATCGTTGAATGTCAGCACGCCGTTGTTGGTTATCGTGCCGGTGGAATGAATATCAAATCTAACGGTGATTTCACCGCCGCTGTGGTTGGTAATATCACCAAAATTGTTTAGCCTCTCTGTGTTGATAGTTCCGTGATTTTGGGCTGAGCCGTTGGCATGGAGTTGGATTATAAAACCGTTGTCAACAAACAAGCTTGCTCCGGGGTTAACAGTAAGCGTACCGCCGGATGCAGCTCCGGATGCTCCAAGCTGAATGTCGGATTCAAGAGTGATATCGCTGTTGATTATAAACGTAATGTCGCCAGTTACGTTGATTGGCGCAGTGATGGTAAAATCCCCGGAAGTGGTGATAGTGCCGCCATTACCGGCTTGGTCAGTAGCCGCGTCCCATGCTGCCACGGTTCCTTCTGTTAATATGGCCGTACTTGCCGGAACGGGCAAGTAACGCCCTTCGCCCGCAAAGGCGGCCGCCGCTGGGCTTGCTGTCTGTGCTTCTTCGGCCGGCGCGGTATCCGGGTCTGCGGCAGGGTCTGTTTCGGCCGGGTCTGTTTCGTTTGGCTCTGCTGCGGCCGGGTCTGTTTCGGTCTGCTCCGCCGTTTCCGGCTCTGGTGCGGGCTGTTCCGCCGCTTCCGCTGTGCCGGACGCTTCATACGCGCCTGTGTCGGCCGGCTCTTCTGTATGGGCGCTGTACGTGCCGCCGTGTTCATACTCCGCAAGCACAGAAACGCCGCCGGCGAGCATCACCGCAATAGCAAGCGAAAAGGCCAGCAGCCTTGTTCTCAACGTTCTCATACACTATCTCCTCCGAATATGTCGTGGATTGTCGTACTTCATCCTTTCCACTATAGCACAGCGGGCCGGGAAATGCTACTGTAAATTTTAGAACCTGTATTCAATAATTTAATGCCGCATTGGTGCGGATTGGCGTTGTTGTGGCCTTGCAGCGGCGACGACGCGTATCCGTGCGATCCGCTAGGAGCCGCTGCAAGGCCACAACAGCGTCAAGCCGTGCCAAGGTGGCGTTGAATTATTGAATACAGGTTCTTAGCGCGCGGCGCGGATTGAAAATCTTCCTCTTGTTAAATGGGCGCGGATAACTTATAATGTGAAAGATTACAATTTTAGACCTCTTGCACAACTGGCAAATGCCAGATTTGCGCGTCAGTTTTTCGTTAGGCTAGGAGCTGACGACGCCGCGAACCCACAGGGTTCGCAAGAAGGAATCGACGACGCATAACGGAAAACTGACCGCAAAGATGGCGTTTGCCAGTTGTGCAAGAGGTCTATTGCTGTTCTACATACTGTATAAGGAGGCTATACCTTGCCGAAACCGGATTTCAAGAAGATTGGGTTGCTAACCAGCGGGGGCGACGCGCCCGGGATGAACGCGGCGATACGCGCCATAGTACGCACGGCCATACACCACAGCATACGCGTGGTGGGCATCAAGCGCGGGTTCGACGGATTGTTGCAGGGGGATATTTTGGATCTTGAGTCGGAAGAGGTGTCCGACATTGTGTACCGCGGCGGCACGATCCTGAAGACTGCCCGCTGTGCGGAGATGCACACGCCGGAAGGCCAGGAGAAGGCCGCGAACATCTGCAAGATACTGAACCTCGACGCGCTGTTTGTTATCGGCGGCAACGGGTCTATCGCCGGGGGGCTGTCTCTTAGCAAGCTTGGCGTTAACGTGATCTGCCTGCCCGGCACCATCGACCTGGACCTGGACTGCTCCGAGTATACCATCGGCTTCGACACCGCCGTGAACACGGGCATGGAGGCAATAAGCAAGCTGAAGGACACTTCGTCGTCCCACCAACGCTGTTCCATCATCGAGGTTATGGGGCGGTACAAGGGATTCATCGCGCTGTGGTGCGGCATTGTGGGCGGCGCGGAAGAGGTTGTGCTTCCGGAGGAGGACGCAACAACAAACCAGAATCAGGTTATCGAGCAGATCTTGGCCAACCGCTCCAAGGGCAAGCTGCACAACATGATCGTCGTGGCCGAAGGCGTGGGCGACGCAGCCGCGCTTGCGCAAAAAATCGAGAAGGCCACGGGCATCGCCACACGCGCCACGATACTGGGGCATTTGCAGCGCGGGGGCAACCCCACGGCTCTGGACCGTATGTGGGCCTCCACCATGGGTTATGAAGCCGTGGAGCTGTATGTACAAGGCGGCAGGAACCGCGTGATGGTGGTGAAGGACGGCGTGTGCGCCAACGTGGATATCGAGGAAGGGCTGAACTTCAAACGCCCTTACGACGAAAAGAACTACCGCATGATGAAGATTCTTGCTCTGTAGAACTATTATACCGGAGGATATGCCTAATGCGAAAAACGAAGATTGTAGCAACACTGGGGCCGGCCACAAGCAGCCTTGAAACCGTAAAAGACCTGATACGCGCCGGGCTTAACGCCGCCCGCGTGAACTTTTCCCACGGAACACATGAGTCCCACAGAGGCACTATCGAGACTTTGAAGCAGGCGCGTGAGGAGATGGGCGCGTATGTGCCGCTGGTGCTGGACACCAAGGGGCCGGAGATCCGCACGAAGCAGTTTGAGGCGGACAGCATCTACCTTGAACAGGGCAACACCTTCACGCTGACCACGGAGGACATCATCGGCGACGAGAAGCAGGTCTCCATCACCTATCAGGGTCTGCCCAAGGACGTAGCCATCGGCAGCCGCATAATGGTGGACGACGGCCTGATCGAGCTGAAGGTCACGAGGATCGACGGGCCGCGCATTGAGTGTGTGGTGCTTAACGGCGGCGCGCTTAGCAACAACAAGGGCATCAATGTGCCGGACGTTTCCGTGAGCCTGCCGTCTCTTACGGAGAAAGATATCGAGGACATCAAGTTCGGCATCGAGCAGGGGTTCGACTATGTTGCGGCATCCTTCATACGCTCCGCAAACGACGTGCTGAACATCCGCCAGGTGCTTGCCGACAACGGCGGCTCCCACATGATGATCATTTCCAAGATCGAGAGCCGCGAAGGCGTGGACAATATCGACAGCATTCTGGAAGTGTCGGACGGCATAATGGTGGCGCGGGGAGACCTTGGCGTGGAGATTCCCCCGCAGGAGGTGCCGCTGATCCAGAAACGCCTGATCAAGAAGTGCAATATCAAGGGCATAACCGTCATCACCGCGACGCAGATGCTGGAGTCTATGATACAGAACCCGCGCCCCACCCGTGCGGAAGCCAACGACGTGGCCAACGCCATTTACGACGGCTCCGACGCAGTGATGCTCTCCGGCGAGACGGCGAAGGGGAAGTATCCCGTGGAGGCCGTGCGCATGATGGCGCAGATCGCCCTTACCACCGAAGGGGACATCGACTACGACGGGCTGATGGAGCAGCGTTCGCGGGAGGGTTTCCACGCCAACATCACCAACGCCATAGCCTACGCGGCGTGTTCCACCGCTGTGGATCTCAAGTCGGCCTGTATCGTCACCGTGACAGACTCCGGCTTCACAACCCGCATGGTGTCCACGTTTCGGCCAAGCTGCCCTATTTTGGCCGTAACGGGTGAGGCTGTTGTGGCGCGCCAGCTGAACCTCACGTGGGGCTGTGTGCCGACCGTGGTGCGCGATATCGCGGGGGACAGCGAAGTATTCGGCATTGCGAAGAACGCCAGCGTGTCCTGCGGCCTTGCCGACGACGGCGACACCGTTGTCACCATCGCGGGCGTGCCCATCGGCATTGCCGGCACCACCAACACCCTCAAGGTGCAGAGCGTCGGCGACGTTATCACCAAGGGCGTCGGCTACAACCGCAAGGTGGTACACGGCGTGGCGCGTGTTGTAAAGGTTCTCGAAGAGGCCGAGAAGCACTTCAGCTACGGCGACATCCTTGTCACCACCACCACCAACAACGACATGCTGCCGATCATCAAGCGCGCGTCCGCAATCGTTGTCGGCTCGTGGGAAAAGGTGGACAATTCCCACGCCGAAACCGTGGCGCAGGCTCTGGATCTGCCGCTGATAGTCTGCCGCACAAAACCCATCGACCTTATCGCCAACGGCTCGGAAATCACCGTGGATCCCGTAAAGGGCTTCATCTACTGCGGCCTGAAGGAGATCAACCGCTAACGCGGGATTATTGCCGGCTGCATTTGGCGGCCGGCGATGGCGTGGGTGGCCGCTTCGCCCAGCAGGGCCAGGTTGGCCAGCATACTTGCGGGCTTGCGGACGGGGTCGTCCTGACCGAACGGCACGAAGTAGATGTTCTTGGTGTTGTAGAGCTTCATAATGTTTTCGCCGTTCATGCTGAGCGCGTCGTTTGTGAAGATGGCCAGCAGGAGCGGCTTTTCGTTACGCAATGTGGCCTTGGCGGCCAGGAGCACGGGGGTGTCCCATATTCCGTTGGCCATCTTGCCGATTGTGTTGCCGGTTGCCGGCGCGATCACCATGATGTCGACCTGGTTCACCGGCCCGAAGGTCTCCGCGCCCGCGATGCTGTCGAATTCTCTGCGGCCGGCGATGCCGCGTATCTCGGCCAGGAATTCGTCTCTGTTGTGAAAGCGGGAGCTGTCCTCCCGCACCCTGTCTGACACGACGGGGTAGATGTCCGCACCCATGTCCTTCAGCTTGCGCATAACGTCCAGGATGTCGTTAAGCGTGCAGAACGAGGACGTAATGCCAAAGCCGACCTTCTTGCCTTCCAGCGTCATAGCCTTTTCCCCCTTAATACTTCGTAGACATACTTGCCAAGGATCTCGCCGGCTGTGCGCACGGCGCATTTTCCGGGCAGGCCGGGCAGCAGGGCGGAGCGGTTGTTCAGCCGCTTGGCGGCCTCCATGTCGAAGCCGTAGGGTTTGGAGGCGATATCGACGAACAACGCGCCGCCAAACGACGCGAGTTTTTCCTCCGTGAAAACTTGCGCGGGAATGGTGTTGACAACCGCGTCGAAGCTTTGCTCCGTTGCTTCGCGAAGGTATAGTGGCAACACGCCGTCCTGCTCCGCTTCATCGGCCTTGCCTTGAGTGCGCACAAGGGCGTATACATCCGCGCCCAGTACTTTCAGCCGGCGCGAAAGATCTGCCCCGCATATTCCGTATCCCGCGACAAGCACGCGGCTGCCCGCAAGCGTCACATCGGTGTTCTGCACAAGGTAGGCTATCACGCCCTCCGACGTCGGCACGGCGTTTTCAAGCGCAACGCCCGTGTCGTCCATCATGGGGTGGTACTCCAGCATGTGCAGGCGGCACATGTCGGCAATGTAGGCCTTGCGCACGCCTGAAAACACCGGCGCGCCCTGCCGCAGTCCGCTGAAAAACGTCGCGCCGTACACCTCCTCGTCAACATCCTGCGCAAACGGCAGGATGGCAAAATCAAGCCGCCCCGGCCCGCCGCGCTCCCCGCGAAACCTTATGCCGCGCGCCTCCAAATAGGCCTCGGTATAATCGTACCGCCGGTCGTCCTTCACAATAAGTCCTTGCACATCGCGCCTCCCTGTGCTGTACATAAGACATACTATGCAGCAAGTCTCTGCCGGTGTGTCCGCAAACTTTTTTGGACGGTGATAATTTGAGCAGAATTGTTGTTGTATACAGGTCTAAGTACGGCGCGACAGGGCAGTATGCCCGGTGGATTGCCGAGGCCCTCGACGCTCCGCTTGTTGAACACGCCGTTATGAAGCCGCACCGGATCAGCGACTACGACATTGTGATCTATGGCGGCGGGTTGTACGCAGGCGGGATCAACGGGGTAGAGCTGGTTACGAAGAACCGGTGCAGGTCGCTTATCGTGTTTACGGTGGGGGTGGCGGTTCCGGAAGATACCGACTACTCGGAAATTTTGGAAAAGGCCTTTTCTCCCGCGCAGATGGAGGCAACAAAGGTGTTCCACCTGCGCGGCGGGATCTCGTACAGCAAGTTGAGCTTTCTCCACAGAATGATGATGACGGCAATGAAGAAAATGATCGAGAAAACGCCCCCGGAGGGGCGTAAGAGTGAGGATGCCAGCGTTCTTGCGACATACGGGAAGGACGTTGATTTTTCCGACAGGGCGAGTATTGAGCCGCTTGTGAAGTATGCCAAGCGGCTGGCAGGAGAGGGCTTGCCGAAAGGTTTACACTAGCAATATCCGCAGATATCGCCGCTTCGCCGCATGAGGGAGCCTTGGGCGGCCTCGAAGCCAAGTTTTGCGAAGAAGCCGCGTACGTTGTCCGGCGGGTCGATGAACACTTCTTCGATGCCCATGTCGTAGACGCGGCGGATCAGGTAGCGCAGGAGGAAGTCTCCGAGTTTGTCGTTGCGCTCTTCGGGGATGACGGCCAGGTGGCTGATCGTCCAGCGTGTGCCGTCAAAGTCTATTCGCCCCGTGCCGATGGGTTTGTCGCCGTTGTACATAATGGCGTGTATCGCGTCCTTGCTGTTTGCGAATACGCCGGCTTCGTCGCCGCCCAGCTCGTCCACGAATACGGCGCGTTCTATCCGGGCGCACTGCGCCAACTCTTCCGCGCTGAATGCCTCTTTAAGTGTAAGCATGTGTATTGCTCCTTTGTATGAAAAGACCGCCGGATGGCTGCCGGCGGTCTTTGTGTACGGAAGCTCAGAAACATATTCCATCTGCTGTCGCCGAATTCCGCGGTGAAGCATCGCGGAATCGGCTCGACAGATGAAAATGTTTCCGGCGTTCCGTATATTTGTTGTGCGGAGTGATTAACGGTTTACCAAGGTTGTGCCAGTCTCTTGTAGACTTGCAGGCGTCTCTTGGCGTCCTCTTCGGCGGCGGCAAACAGTTTCTTCGCATCTTCGGGGAAGCCGAGAGCGAGGGAGGTGTAGCGCACTTCGCTCTGTATGAAGTCCTGGAAGCTGGCTGTCGGATCCTTTGAATCGAGGGTGAACGGGTTCTTGCCCTGTTCCTCAATGCGTGGGTCGAAGCGGTAGTTGTTCCAGTATCCGCACTCGAGAGCGCGCTTCGCTTCCAGCATGGAGTTGCCCATTCCGCCCGGTATACCGTGGGCGATACATGGGGAGTATGCGATAACTATGGACGGCCCCGGATAGCTTTCGGCTTCGACAATGGCCTTGATAGCCTGGTTGTAGTCCGCGCCAAGGGCTACTTGGGCAACGTATACATAACCATAGCTCATTGCCTGCACGCCGAGATCCTTCTTGCGGACCCTCATGCCGGAAGCGGCGAACTTAGCCACAGCCGCGGTTGGCGTAGCCTTGGAAGCCTGGCCGCCTGTGTTGGAATACACTTCGGTATCCATGACGAGTACGTTCACATCTTCGCCGGAAGCGATTACGTGATCCAGACCGCCGTAGCCAATGTCGTAAGCCCAGCCGTCGCCGCCCACGATCCAGAAGGACTTCTTCACGAGGTGATCCGCGTTTCTAAGGATGTGGTCTGCGATTTCGCGGGATTCGCCCGTGCATCCGCAGTTCTTGAGGCATTCTACCAGCTTGGCGGAGGCCGCCTTCGACTTTGCCGCGTCGTACATAGAGTCGATCCATTCGCCGGCGGCTGCCTTGCAAGCTGCGTCAGCGTCGATCTCCATCAGCCTTCTGAGCTTCAGCTCGAGACCCTTGCGCAGTTCGCGAACGCCAAGGTGCATACCGTAGCCGTATTCGGCGGTGTCCTCGAATAGCGAGTTTGCCCAGGCCGGGCCTTGACCCTTGTAGTTGACTGTGTATGGTGTGGACGGTGCCGACGCGCTCCAGATGGACGAGCAGCCGGTGGCGTTTGCGATGTACATTCTGTCGCCGTAAAGCTGTGTGAGCAGCTTGACGTACTGTGTTTCGCCGCAGCCGGCGCACGCGCCGGAGAATTGCAGCAGGGGCTGTTCAAACTGCGAACCCTTGACGGATTCCGGATTGCCCGGGTTTTCCTTCCGGGAAAGGCTTAGGCAGTAGTCCCAGTTTTCCATTTCGTGCATCTGCGAAGCGATGGGCACCCAGCCGAGAGCCTTGTTGCCCTGCTTGCCCGGGCAGACCTGTACGCAGGCTCCGCAGCCGTTACAGTCGAGCGTGTCGAGCTGCATGGCAAACTCATATTCTTCGAAGCCCTTGCCGTTGGCCTTCATCTTCTTGAAGCCGTCCGGAGCCTTGGCGGATTCGTCGCTGTTAAGCAGGAACGGCCTGATGGAGGCGTGCGGGCAGATATAGGAGCAGAAGTTACACTGTATGCAGTTTTCGGGCTTCCACACGGGTACGTTTGTGGCGATACCGCGCTTTTCGTATTCCGACGTGCCTGTGGGGAAGGTTCCGTCCTCCCTGCCTACGAATGTGCTTACAGGCAGATTGTCGCCCTTCTGCGCGTTCATTACGAACACAACGTCCTTGATGAAGTCCGGCAGATCCGAAGCGGCGGGTTCTTCCGCGGAGATGCTTGCCCACGCGGCGGGAACGGGAACTTCCACAACGCGCTTAACGCCTTCGTCAACAGCGGCGTTGTTCATGTTGAGAACCTTCTCGCCCTTGCTGCCGTAGGAGTATTCGATCTCGTCCTTCATGTACTGCACGGCCTTGTCAATGGGGATGATCTGCGCGATCTGGAAGAACGCGGCTTGAAGCACGGTGTTGATACGTCCGCCGAGGCCGAGTTCTTCGGCCACTTCGGTGGCGTTAACTGTGTATAGCTTGATCTTGCGCTCTGCAAGCTCCTTACGCATTTTGGCGGGCAGGTTGGTTTCAAGCTCTTCGGGAGACCACAACGTGTTCAGCAGGAATGTTCCGCCTGTCTTGAGATCCGCCAGCATGTCGTACTTGTCAACGTAGGACTGGTTGTGGCAGGCCACGAAGTCGGCGTTTTTCACAAGGTAGGACGAGTGGATGCGCTTCTTGCCGAAACGGAGGTGGCTTGTGGTGATGCCGCCGGACTTCTTGGAGTCATACGCGAAGTATGCCTGTGCGTACATGTCGGTGTTGTCGCCGATGATCTTGATGGAGTTCTTGTTCGCGCCGACGGTGCCGTCCGCGCCAAGCCCCCAGAACTTGCAGCTATAGGTGCCTTCCGGCGTGGTGTCGATGTTTTCGCCGAGGGGAAGGCTGGTGTGCGTAACGTCGTCCACGATGCCCACAGTGAAGTTGTTCTTTGGTGCGTCCAGCCGGAGGTTCTCGTACACGGCCACAACCTGCGAAGGTGTTACGTCCTTGGAGCCAAGGCCGTAGCGTCCGCCTACGATTGTGGGGATCTCGCCCTTGCGGAAGAAGGCCGCGCAGGCTTCGAGGTAGAGAGGCTCGCCGATCGCGCCCGGTTCCTTGCATCTGTCGAGAACGCAGATCTTCTTGGCGGTCTTGGGAATCGCTTCAAGGAATTTGTCGGACACAAACGGCCTGAACAGATGCACGTTTACAAGGCCGACCTTCTCGCCCTTGGCGTTGAGATAGTCCACAACTTCCGTGGCGGAGTCGCACACAGAACCCATGGCGATGATAACGCGGTCCGCGTCGGGCGCGCCGTAATAGTTGTAGAGCTTGTAGTCGCGGCCGAACTTCTTGTTTATTTCATCCATATAGTTTTCGACTATTTGCGGAACTTCATCGTAGAACGGGTTGGCCGCTTCCTTCGCCTGGAAGAAGATGTCCGGGTTCTGGGCGGTGCCTCTGATAACGGGATGCTCCGGGTTCAGCGCGTTTCTGCGGAAGGCTTCAAGCGCTTCCATGTCGAGCAGGGGCGCGATGTCCTCGTTCTCCCATACTTCGATCTTCTGCACTTCCGCGGAAGTACGGAAGCCGTCGAAGAAGTGGAGGAACGGCAGGCGCGACCGGATGGCCGCAAGGTGCGATACCGCGCCGAGATCCAGACATTCCTGGACGTTGGACGACGACAGCATCACGAAGCCTGTCTGGCGGCACGCCATAACGTCGGAGTGGTCGCCGAAGATCGAAAGGGCGTGGCC
>Ga0131853_10018822_pt1 | contig 12563 bp, 9 predicted proteins | sample TergutLab28metaG_FD_92764 | JGI IMG/M metagenome (GOLD analysis project Ga0131853, IMG submission 92764) | Labiotermes labralis P1 segment gut microbial communities from Petit-Saut dam, French Guiana - Lab288 P1 (version 2) (version 2) | ecosystem: Host-associated > Arthropoda: Insects >...
CATAATGATGCCCGAAACATGTTGAGAAATTGTTAAAAATAAACATCTAACTGTTGCATCTTGTTGGTTTTCTCTCTCACTCCACAATTTGCTCACGATGCACGGTCACAGAAACCTAAAAATTTATATATTTATTGCTGAAATTATGTATTTGTTTCTATTCTCCCTTTCCACTTCCTTCTAGGAGCCCGTACGTTCCAACGCGTATGTATGTATAGCGGGCAACTTCTTTATCTTTCTTCTGTACAAGGTCGTCATCCTGTTCCTTTCCTTTTCTTCGTTTATACATTCTTCCTTAACTTAAATTCCTTTATATTTCCTTCTGCACTCTCTTCCTAACTGCAAATTATGCTACCGTTTTAGTTAAACGTTTAATCAATTCGAACGGAGAATTTTCGTGGTAAGTCGTAACTTCTTCTTGCAACACCGCTCGGCCATATGTGAACTTGTAAATTTGAAGCAATACTACACAATGTACATTACGTAAGTTTCAAAAACCAGTCGCTAGTTCACCTTGGTGTAGTTTATGGACGGAGGTGCCTAATGTTTGTGGGCCCTCAGTTACTAACCTGTGTACTTCATGTCGCTCTTCTCGTGTACAGAATTTTGAGGTGGGACCTACACTTTTGCTAAATTTATAACATACAGTACTTGCTAGGAATTATTTTCTAGGTCTAAAATGTTTAACGTAAGTTGGAACAAATTGAAAGTAAGAACAAGATAATTGCTGTAATAACGGGATGTGATTCATCACTTTAAACTTATTCTACAAAAATATTACGGTTTTACACTGTAAGCACAACCAATGAAGGTTAAAGCAGTTTAACATTACATGGGATCAAATCCTAAGGAAGCTTATGATTCAAGACATCTCAACTGGGTAAAATTTTGATACACTAGTAGGAATTTTTTTGACGTTTTGCTGACCGTGCATCTCAGTAATTAACCAACATGATGCACAAAACTTTTTATTTTACAGCAAGTTTATTTCATGCCTCTACATGTTTCGAGCACATGTGCTCATCATCATGATTCCAGGGGCTGTGTAATGCAATTTTGACCTCATAATGATGATGAGCACATGTGCTCGAAACATGTAGAGGCATGACATAAACTTATTGTAAAACAAAAATTTTGTGCATCGAGTTGGTTAATTACTGAGATAAAAAAAATATTAGGAATATTACTACTCTTCACGTCAAAGTAATTCAAGTGATAGGAAATACGTAATTTCGTGGCACATAACGAAGTAACATCACACTTCCATATTTATGACAAATATATCAAAAAATAACGCAACAAATTCCATTCCGTTCAGACTTGTATGACCAGTGTTATATTTTCTTGCAATTAAGGTATGGCAAAGCGTTTGAATTTCGTACCTTCATTTTATTTTCAACATCTTGTAGAACCCACCACTGAAAGCTCGTTATCTCGCGTCTACTTTGTTAGGTTTCTTTCTAATGAAGCGGCAAAATATTCCCTTTCCTTTTAATTAACTACAGTGCTCGATAGCCTGATCGTCAAAGCCTTTGTAGCAATACTACAGAAATACACATTCAACAACACTGGAAATTTTGGATAACAGGAAATAAAAACACTGTCACTTATATTGACTGCGATATGAGTCACGTATGCCGAATTGTTGACTAGTAAAGTACTGAGAGTTGCCTTTTAATATATTCAAAAAATATAGGGTTTCACTTTTCTTCTGCTGTTTGAAATTAATCTTAGGGAACATTAATCAAGGTAGTCTTCTTCCTACATGAAGAAGCACTGAAAGAGTTTCAAAAGCACGACTTTAAGGGCACACCCAAGCTTAAGCAATTTCAGACTTATGAGACTTCAAAAAGGAATATAAAATTGAAATTATAACATTTTGAAACATGCGACACATTTTTCCGTGTGGGAATGAAAACACAATAAGACTGAGTTGGAGGAAGAACACTAGTAGGTGATACACGTGGTGCGGATGTCAAATTGCGGCCGAATCAGGTTTCAGCGTGGAATTTGTATTTCCGCTGGATTTCCTTGTACGTACATGTTTAGTTGACCGTATTTACCTACACATACTCAAATCCAAATTGCACAAAACTCAACTTGCGCTGGACCTTCCAGAACGTAACCATCGCGTTTGTGTGTGTGTGTGTGTGTGTGTGTGTGTGTGACTACAAATAGAACAAATTGTGGTTTGTTCTTCATAAACGTGAAAACGGTAATACAACAAACTGCAATAGGTTTGGTGAAATGATGAGAGAACCAGTGCATGGACATAAACATGATGAATGAAGAATGTTCACTGACGCTTCGAAGTTATGTATAAAGCATAAAAGCACTTTATCACCATGATGATGGCTGTTTATGCTGTGCACATGAAGGAATCATGCGAAAATGCGAAAATTTTATTCACTTACCTATAATATAAATAATATTGTTAATAATATATGGGGATATGACAGTCATAGCTTTGCTACTCGGCACAGAGCTGTTTTCTCTTTCTGATGTGAAGTGGACAATAGCACAATTAGCAGTCACGACGCTATGATAAAATGGCCTCGCCCGAAGCAGCCCTTTCTTGGGCAAAAGTATACTACAAATGATCCATTCGTTTGCGCACAGAAAATATATTTCATTACTCATGACTTCAAACTTGAACTGATGACAAATTCTCTTCCAGTCGTCAGTCTGTCTAGACAGGTTTACGGCGTTTGTAGCAGAACTCCCATCGACCAGCAATGCAAAGTCAAAAGAAGAGAAGGAGCTCATGAACGACAGAAACATTAATAAATTCCTAGAAGGAACATATAACGCAGTGTGTGTAGCAGTAAATTGGTCGTTGAAAACTGATGTTCAACTAAACAGCTTCCAGTTACAGATAATAGATTCAGCAAATACCTGAAGTCTACGGAATGATGGTTTGCAATGCGTCACTGGAAATGCACTTCCTGCAAACTCACTTTATTCCTTCCAACACAAGCGACTGGCATGGTGAATTATTCCAAAAGGGTATTTCTCCCATGAAAAATGCTACCATGAGAAATTAAATCCAACTGTGTTGCCTGACTTCGGCTGGCAGGTTAAAAGTGAAAATATAGACACGTGAAGGTGTAAAACGATTCTGAACACCTCAAATACGAAAGTGTATTTCTCAAATCCATAATAAGAACTTGCAATGCAAAATTATAAAATGTTAATGTTAAAATAAATTCTTTTTTATTGCGTTTGTTCAGAATCCCTCTTAATAAGAGGAAAGGAAGTTTTACAAATCCAATTATTACACTAGTTTTGTAACACTACGGTAAGTAAAGTTGACTGAATTCAGGGATATTCCGAAATTTACTGCCTTCTTTCTGCAGAACCCTACGAGCTACGGAAATTTCATTTCCAGATTTGAAACAACTGGCTTAAAATCATAAACGGGACATAGATATCATTCAGGATGCAAAATAAGTAAGCTATTCTCTTCCAGTGTTGCTGTATGGAACGAAAATAAAGACAGATTTCTTACGAATGTCGGCTTAGTTTAAGTCGTACCTGAAGAGAAACGCTAAAAGCTCTATAGCATTGCCGACTATGTAAGACAATTCAATAACACCTTATTATTACAGAAATTACTTTTGATTTCAAGGTAAAGTAATTGTACAGAGTTTCAGATACACGTAAGTTTTTACTTGAAGCAATTCTACTGGTTAATTCTTCTAAGAATCGTAATTTTTAATTCGTTAAATTAACGTTTTTGAGCAAAGCCCGCTGATAGAAATCTAACTACCGAAGAGATTTTCTGTGTACTGTAAATACCCAAACTACGTTTCTGTACAAAGCTCTGAATACATTCACTTCCATATCTGCATTAGTAAGCTTTGTTTGGATTTCCACGTAACGTTTATGCTTCGTACACAGGATCCAATATCTGCTATACAGATCAGACAAAATAACTCCGAGCTGATTTCCATTTAATCCGATGCACATTGTAGTGACTCGCAGCGGGACTTTGCGTAATAGGCTGAGAATGGTTTCTAAATACAGATGTGTTTATAGATATACTACTAACATTTTCAATCGTAACAGTAGTACAAATCTATACTGTATTTAACTTCAATAACCTGTAGGTGATACAAACTTTTCGACAACAACAAAAAATGCGTAATTCACTAGCATTAAATATAAGCTGATATATTCACATAAGATGAAGTTTGGTTTCAGTTTGAAAACAGATAGTGAGATAAACTACCTTACTATAACAAATTACCGGGTAGCGCAGTCGGTATAGCGACTGCGCTACGGGCTGTACGGTCCGGGATCGAATCCAGTCTACAACGAGCAGGCAGGGAGAAAAGTTGTCGGTGCGTGTTGTAGTGTTTACGTTGCGAAGTGCAGTGAAAGTGTTTACAAAGTGTGGTGTAGTGCTTAAACAGGGCAAGTTTTGTAAGATCGACCATTGCAGAACGACAACATACAAGATTATGTATTTTTGACCCTACTAGTCCACGTATTTCAGCTTATGAAATACATGAATGTAATCATGACCAGCTACAGGTATCGGAACAATCGCTAACTATGATACAGATTGACGGGATAAAAGACACGTATTTCTGAATTTCGTAGATGACATACATACAGAATATTCTGCAGTCTACGAATAGGAGTGCTGAATACAGACATGTGACAGGGGAAATATCAATAGTTCATCTAGAGGTGGCCGGCATGGGAATGCGGCGTATTTGGATAGCCAACCTGCCCCTAGAAGTAACTTAAAGATCTATTCGAGCAGCATTAGCATCATATGGGGAACTTGTCTCGATCCAGGATGAAATATGGCCTAAGGCGTACCGTTACAAGGTAGCTAACGGGGTTAAAGTGATCATGATGAAACTGGCCGAACAACTTCCGTCGCAAATAAATATTGCAGGGCACAGAGCATTACCGTCTTATGACGGCCAGCCAGTTACATTTTACGGATGTGGAGAGAGTGGACATATAAATCAGGCATGCCCCAGAAGACGTGGTAGAGGTATGGTAACATCAGATTCGACCCCCAATACATGGGCCCATGTCGCGGCTAAAGGCGCCCACAACCGGCAGGACACTGTTGACAATCGAATTGAGGTGGTCCCCCAGAGCGCATCGCATGGCCAGGCATCGGGAATTTCCCCTACTGTCGACAAGCTGAAGCCCACAAACGCCCCACTAGATACTGGTGGGGAACAACAGGACCCCACCGAACAACGAAGGCATGATCTGATGCCCCAGGACGAGGACGCAAACCCAGTCGACTTCACAACCTGTACTGACCCCTAAAAAGTGATAACCGTGGATGCAGAAATGACGGCATTTGACGAAAGGACAGCCAGACAGACTGCGCGACCCCTGCATGCAAACACGCAGGGAGAAGGCGCCAGACAGGAAATTGTGACAGACGTCGAACGTACAGACGGGCTGGACAACGAGGATACAGTGCCCGCGGACGGGGCAACCAACCCTCCGGATGAAGACTCTAAAACGGACGATCCGGGACAAACCCCATCCTGAAATAAAAGGATAAAATTTAAAAAAAAAAAGCGCTGGAATAATACGGGAAAGGACGAGGATTACAACGAGAGTAGCGCAACCAAATAAGGACAAAGTATAGAAACCATCGTCGACCCCTTGTTCACTCCTCTCCGCAGTTCGACCTGATGGCCTCAATCAAAATCGTCATTTTAAACATAAATGGCATGACATCTCCAACGAGAATAGCGATGCTCGACGCGTTACTCATGCGCCAAAAAATAGACATCCTACTAATAAAAGAGGTCACCTACCACGTTCTCGATGACTTCCAGGGATAAACCACACAATATAACATCGTCGCCAATAGAAGGGGTACCGCCACCGTCGCGAGGGATGGAATTAATCTAGGGAATATCTTATTGAGTTCGTCTGGGTGCACTATGGCAGCCAAATTCAGACACATCTAGATAATTAATGTGTACAACCCATCTGGCACGGCGATGAAGCAGGAACGCCAGCGTTTCTTCAATAGTGAACTGCCTTATCTGCTGACTGAAGAAACTGGCTATATATTACTGAGTGGGGAGTTCAGTTTTATATTGTAGGCTTCGGACACTACCGGCGGCTTCACCTGGAGCCGGGCATTAGCGGAATTGGTGCAAGGCCTAGCGTTAACAGAATGTGGCAAGGCAACCCCACACGCAAAGTTTACACCCACTATTCCGCGTCCGGAGCAGCAAGGATTGACCAATTTACGCCACATGAGAACTGCTCGAGAGGAAACTGGGTGTGGAGGCCACTGTAGCACCGTTTACTCATCACCTCGCCGTATGTCTACGAATATCAATTGACCAACCAATTATGCGGAGGGGACGCGGGCTATGGAAAATGGACAGCGCTGTAATAACTGAGAACGCATGCACGGAGAAGTTGAGAACTCTATGCAGGCAACTACAACGGCAGAAAGGGTACTTTCCTGACCTAACAATGTGGTGGGACCGCCTCTGTAAAAAGAAAATACGACAACTATACCAACGTGAACAAGCCGAGCGCCGAAGGGACCACTGCATGATGGAGAACCATTTATACGAGTGCACGTATGATATATTGCAAGTACCGGGCCCCAGCGACCAAACGCTAACTGCTTTAAACCATCTAAAAGCAAAAATTATGTGATAGTTTGCCTGCCGTAAGCGCAAGGGAACCAAACACCAGAAGACTACCGCCCCATCACACTCCTGAACTCTGACTACAAGATTCTTGCTCGGATTATCGCACAACGCCTGCGTCCAGTGTTGGCAGATCACCTAACGGAAACCAAATTCTGTGGGGTCCCTGGAAAAACGATCATTGACGCGGTGGAAACGGTACGTGACACCATCGCGTAAGCGGAAAGCAGGAGGATCCCTTTATGTGTGCCTACCCTTGATTTTAAAAATGCTTTCGATAGGATCGCCCACAACTACCTGTTTCAAACACTCCAGGGATACGGCGTTGGAAACGCCTTTATCGCCGGTATCAAGAGGATGTATGAAGGTGCTACGTCCTCAATTAAAATAAATGGCCAACAGTACGGACCCATACCAATTCGCTGCGCAGTGCGGCAGGAGTGTCCGATGAGTGTGGCCCTCTATGCTCTGTGTCTCCACCTATTCCTTCTCTTTCTGGACCTAAAACTACCAGGTATAAGAATAGGAGGCCGCAGACGCCACACATCAGTGGTGGCTTATGCCGATGACGTGACCATTTTTGTGACCTCTGCTGCTGACTTCACCATTAGAGAGGAAGCCATCCGCCTATATGAATGAGCATCAGGTGCCCGTCTCAACCCTCGAAAATCTAAGGCCCTCGCGGTAGGAAGCTGGTGTATACAGGAGACCGTCTTGGGGGTCGCATATCATCCCCATGTGACCATATTATGCGTCACTTTCTGGGGCACAATCGTGCAAACGATGAAAGACTCCTGGTCACGATTAACAGGGAAGGTACGAGCGCAGGCAAAGCGAGCCTACACTCGGGGCCCTTGCCTGGCAACACGGATGCGTTATGTCAACACTTTTCTCCTGTCTAAAAACTGGTATACCGCCCAAATATTGCCGGCCCCAAACATATACACATAACAACTGACAACCGCCATTACATGGTGTACCTGGAGAGGAACAGTCTTCCGAGTGTCTGTATCAACACTACAGCGACCGAAACAAATGGGAGGATGGGGGATGCCACATATTGAGGCGAGGTGTACGGCGCTTCTCCTATACCGTATGTACCTGCAAGGCCAACGGAGTGGAGCGGTGACTTCAGCATGGTTACAGACCTGGAACCTCACTGGCAGGCGGACAAACCCACCGCATGCCACAAAGGTCTCCACTAAACTAGCTTACCGGCATGTGTACGCCGTCAACATGGCTTAAATACGCCTCCTGAACAAGATTAGACCCCTCGATGCTTCCGCAGACTTATCTATGCCTCACTACACAGTACAGCATTAGCACTGAAAAGGGCACGGGACGTACGGGTCATGACACAACACCCAACTACCCCGTGGTCTAAGGTGTGGTGGAACCTACATGCAGCATGGTCATCGGAGGAACTTAAAGCAGCCTGGTTTATGGTTATTCATTATCTCATAATGACCAACGACCGACTAGCCAAGATACAACGAAGTACCACGAACAATTGCCAACATTGCGGTCGAGTAGACACTCTGATTCACAGGCTGACTGAGTGTAGCGAAGGGGTCGACATTTGGAGGTGGATCCGTTCCAGAATAGCGATTATCCTTCGCATGGACCCGAAATACATTCTACCGGAGTGGACTGTCCGTCCGAGTTTTCACTTTTGGCCACCACAGAGGCACCGGGCAATTTTTTGTTTCTTCACCCACATGATATATTACCGTACACAACACTGGCACCGAATATCGACCATCGACTACGCTGATTTCATGAGGCGTGCCCGATGGAAAGCTTATCAAACAACTCGCCGGCGCGAAAAGGTTGGGAATTACTTGGAGATACTATAATCTCCGACACACATCAACTGGAGAAACTGTGTTCCCTCTAGCTGCAGGATAATTGAGTCTCATTACCATAACTGCAAGGACTCCTCCGACCGATGACGTTGCCAAACGGCGTTCTCCTAAAGGCCTAGAGTAACAAACGAACAATGCAATTCGAACACAAGGACAATAGTCCGTTAACAATACATTACTGAGATATCTTCCATATAGCCATTGTATTGTGTGTACTGAAGGATCAATAAGGTTGTAATTTTAAAAAAAAAACCGGTGGGGACGAGATTTTTCGTTCGTCCAGACCGGCTCTGGGGCCCACCCTGTCTCCTGTAAAGTTGGTACCGGGTCTTTCCCGGGGGTAAAGTTCGGCCGGGGTGTGCTGCTGACCACTCACCCCCTTCTAGTGCCGCGGTCATAGAATAGTAGAGCTATACCTCTACCCACCCTCTGGGACACACCGGGCCTGTAACGGGATCACTTTACCTTTACCTTTACCATAACAAATTAAATGTACAATGTCAATGTGTAATTTTACAATTAAAACGTTAAATACCCAGCAAGTTTCGATCTGTCATACGTCATCAAAAGGGTGACCATATATCGATCAATAAATACAAAACACGAAGCACAATAAAATTTCTAAAATTATACTACTACACCGTAGTGAGTGTTCTTCTCTTGCACATCGTACAGAAGTATAAAATGTGGGATGTAGATGACCCCATATAGCGACTCTGGGATCTGATTATTCAGCATCTCAGAGACAGCTTCTGTACAGAACGAAGTTGCGGCAAGCTTCGTCTCGAATCTTGGGTTCGCTTGCATCGCTGGTAACCGTTTGCCCCTAGACGGGGGTCATCAAAGCCCAGTAAACCGAAACTCTCGCCATTACAGCCCATCCGGACCTCAAGCTTCCATTCCACACCCTCACGTACTTCTATAATACTCATTTTAACATCATCCTACTGCGTAAGTAAATTTTCCCTAAGTAATGTCTTCATTTGGGCTTTCTTAGCAAAAAGGTTTGTGAACTTATTACCTTTCTGTGCGTGCTACATGTCCCGTCCATACCATCCACATTGATCTGATCACATTAGTAACATTTGGTTTGGTGAAGAAGAAAAGTTAAAAGCCCCCCATTAATCAGTTTAATTCACCTCGCTGTCACTTCCTATTTCTTAGTTCTATATAATTTACTCATCTTCCAAATTTTGTACAGCGACTCCATCAAATATTCCTGCTTTAAGAGTTGTGGTGCTTGACAAACAAGCACTTAAGACAACAAAGGCAAAAACATGTAAAATGTGGGGGAGAATTTATGACAGTTGGCGGTAACTCACGCTGGTCTCAGCGTCGGAAGGGGAGGGGAGTTATTACACTAGCAAGACACGACTGTCACGGGACACTCTCAGTAATAGCATACTACGGCCAAATTGGGTGTCAGGTGCTTTGTACGTGCAAAGTTTCCATTCAAGGTAATAATTTCACCACTTCTTTCAAACCACTCAAGAGTATGAATGTACGTTACCGTCACAGCAGGCTTCAGCATAACGAACTGTAATTCACTTACCTGCAACAAAACGAGGAAAGAACTTTAAGTGCACAAATTAATTAAAACGATATGTTTCACACATCAGTATAAATAGAAGCTCATCTGTCTTTGATATAAGAAATATGCCTAACTACAAATAAGGGTGCAGTCTTCTGACTGTTCCCGAATTGTAGCATCAGCTTATCTGAAAACACGATATCATCACCCAAAAGAGCAAAATACGAGTATAAAACTTCATCTATACGCAAAAGTTTAATTTCACGGGACTCCAGTATCTTGCATCAAGTACGAGAAATAGCAGTAGAAAGTAAACACGGTGTGGTGCAATATAATGCGAGGGTCGCGTTCCTAACGACCTCGCATATTTTGAGACTAATTTTCCTCACAGGAATAAATGTCAATAAAGGTAGATGCATTCTCGGAGCACATAAATCTACAAACACTCTACAGCATTTTACTGTTAAAAATGTCTTTGAAGTATAATATAAATAAATATATAAATTAACAATAGAAGTTAATTTTTTATTCGCATTATTTCACATTTTGCGCATAAAATTAGACTCCATTAATATGTTTCACATTGCACCATTTCGATCCGAAATTTCAAGTTCGCACTATTGACGTTGGTCGAATTAATTTTTAACCAACAGTATAATAAAAAACCAAATTCCGTAAAAAAAAAATCTGTTAATAAATTGGAACATACTGAAATAATGTTTTCATGATTTTCTACTAAGTACGTATTATTAAAAATGCAGGTAAAACCACAACTGTATTAACATTTCACTCTCCTTGCATATTATGGTATTCCGCCATCTTCATGTTTATAATAACTGGTGGAAAATTAAATGATCCTACTGTACACACACACACACACGTATATATATAGTATATAAATTTGAAATTACTTAAAATTATTACAATATACGCATTTCATATTACCAAAGTACACGAAATGTATGCTATTACTCTTTCTGTGTTTTTTTATTTTGCTGTTTCAATACGGCAGGCAAGCTTTATATTTCCTTCTGTGCTATGGGTTGTTCCGCACCGGGGTATTTTGATTTAGTTGCTCTCCCATTATAAATTCTGCGAATATAAGATAATTTTATTTGTGACGTTCCTTGTTTACACAACACAGCATCTTTTTAATTACACGCCGTATTTTATATCTTCGTTGCCACCTTCGTGTTTCGTCCTATCTACCACGTAGTATAACTTCTTACTACGTACATATCTTTCTGCCCATTCTTATATAATTAATACCTTATTACTGTTGCATGAGAACCTTAATTTTCTTTAAAGATTCTGTTTATGCTTTATATGTTTAATAGCCGGTAACAAATCTGTCGTAGAGCACGTTTGAAATGTGATGGCCCGCGCGCAGAAAACAGATTTGGTCTTTCAGCGAAACGGACGAGACCATTTAAATTGCCGGGGGGGGGGCCAGTTCAGTCGACTACTGGCACCCGAGGTGTGCTCATTATCGGTAGTAATGGTAGTAATGATGGATACACCATGTTCTGAGGTAGAGTGCAAGACTACTTGATACCCACTCCACTCGCATGTTTCCCCTTCACTTCCCCTGACGTGCGTCACCGTGTGCCATCAGGTTTCAACTGAGATCCACCTTACATGCAACTCAAGCTTCCGCATACCAAGCCTGGTTTTTCGGATGACGGAAATAAAAATGTCAGCAGTCCCGTTACAGGTAGCCTCTATCTGTTGGAATGGGGCACACGCAGTATTCAATGACCTGTCCGAATTTCGAAATAAAAACCTACAGCGTACAAGACACGTCTATTAACGTCCAGCAACCGAAAAACAATTTTGCGATTTTGACCTCCTGATGATGAGCACATGTGCTCGAAACATGTTGAGGCATGAAATAAAGTTATTGTAAAACAAAAATTCATGCATCAAGTTGGTTAATTACTGAGATATACTGAAATGCACGGTCAGCAAAACGTCAACATTTCAATTTAATTTGCATCACCTGTTACCTTTTTCATAAATTCATTACACAAAACACTTTTAAAGTTCGTATTCTATATAATGACGTTTATGTTTTAAACTCTGTAGTAATATTAACCCTAAAAACTGAACATAAGACAGAATAAACAGAACTACAAGAGCTTGGATGCAAAAACATTGATTAAAATTTGGAACATAAACTACTTAGAACTCTTGCTATTAAAAGGAAGAGCTGGTAATATTCTTCTTGGAAAACGTCCAACACATCGGCTCTCATTGCGGAAAAAATATCAGGGGCGCACACACTCGATTACCTCTCGTCTGCCTGGAAGGAAATACAAACATCAAGGTACAGCGACTGTGTTGGAATCAATTTATCCTGCGCCTACACTTGTATTGATATTACAATGTCAGCATTATTGAGTGCGCTCATCAATGCCCAAAGTTGAGGATCAATAAATACTTGCTGTGACTTAAAAAATGTGATACATAGATACAAATTTTGTAAAAAAAAAAAAAAAAAAAAACCTC
>Ga0131853_10018823_pt1 | contig 12562 bp, 6 predicted proteins | sample TergutLab28metaG_FD_92764 | JGI IMG/M metagenome (GOLD analysis project Ga0131853, IMG submission 92764) | Labiotermes labralis P1 segment gut microbial communities from Petit-Saut dam, French Guiana - Lab288 P1 (version 2) (version 2) | ecosystem: Host-associated > Arthropoda: Insects >...
AAACTTCCTCACCGCTCTTTTTTTGAGGTAGGCGAAGGGTGAAAGTAGTTCCTTTTCCAACTTCGCTTGCTACCGAAACACTACCATCCATCATTTGAACCAGCTGGTGGACGATAGTAAGTCCAAGACCGCTGCCTTCGATATTATAGTTTTCACGCTCATTAAAACGAGCAAACTCATCAAATAGGTTATCAAGCTGCTCTGGTGTCATTCCCTGACCTGTATCACTTACGGCAACAACTAGTATTATATCGTCCTCACACTCTTCTATATGCAACGAGAGCTTAACTATACCTTTTTCGGTATACTTAAATGAATTGGAAAGGAGATTGTTTAAAATCTGTTTGATACGAATTTCGTCACCTATGAGGGTGACGGGGAGGTTTTCGTCAACATATAAATCAAAATCAATCATTTTGCTGCCTATATACATGATGTTTAGCTGCACTGTGTCAACAATCATGCTTGCAGTATCATAAGAGGATGGCATAATTTCCATCTTGCCTGCCTCAACCTTGGAAAGGTCAAGAATATCGTTAATAATTGAAAGTAATAGGCTGGACGAGTTATATATGCGAGAGAACGCTTCCTCCGTTTCAGGGGGGTGGTTGCCTTTTTGAAGCTGGATTTCGGAAAGTCCACGCACCGAGTTCATTGGTGTGCGCATTTCATGGCTCATTTTTGCCAAAAATTTGCTTTTTGCACGATTGCTTTCTTCGGCTATTTCAAGATTGCGTCGTCCGATTTCAAGCTCCTTGGCTTGGCTTAATTTAAGCTCTTTGCGTTGCTCCCAAGCTTTAAACCTTAAAACTTGTTGACCATATGAGACTACTAGTGACATGAAAGCAACAAGAAATAAAGTTGCAACAGCCTTTTGTGTTGGCACATCTGATAAATCAATAACAAAAAATAAAGACGCTATAGTAAAAAATGAAAGCCCTAATGCTGTCAATATGCATTTAAACCTTAAAGTTAAAGGCGTAAAAGCCGGAACTAAAAACAAAGCTGCAAATGATGAAACATATATTGCTGAATATTCACCAGACGATGCCATAATTAAAGCCGAAGTCAGATAAAGATACATTAATATAATCATAAATATCAGTTTAGGTTTGTTCTTAAAACGTGCAGTAAAACGTAAGCTTACCAAAACAATACATAATAAAAGTATGCTTATTTTTAAAGAAACAACAAGTACGGGATAAGGGTGCATTTGCAAATCCTGCGGAATAAAAGGTAACAGCATAACACCAAAAATAAAAACCAAATAAAAAACTTTGCCAGATTCATAGTTTAACTCACCAAGAAATGTCTCATGTAGAGTCTCATCATCACATATTTCAAAGTGCGTTTTGTAGAAATCAATTAATTTTTTAATTATCATAAGATACCTATACCTTAACGAGATTGATGTTTCCGGAGAAGTCTATTATCATGAAAAAGCGTCAATTATTTCACGCAGACCCTCTAAAAGCTCGGGAGTACGGGCTTTTATGATAGAAACATCTTCAATACTTCCTGCATACTCGAGTACCCTTGCTACCTCTGCAAGTTCTTGCTTGCCAATGTTGTTGAGTGCACTTTTTACGCTATGCGTTTGAATTGTAAACAACTTATATATTCCTTGCTCTATCGATTCCATTTGCATAAGTTGGAATATACACTCTAAAACGATAATACTCTTGTTGGCATCATTCAAAAATGCCTTGCGCAACCTGTCAGATATATTTGTCGAATCATCTTTTTTGTAGGTGAGATACTTTACCTTGGCAGCGTCAATTACTTCTTTTGGTTGTTTAGCTTTTATTAAATTCATCAGGCAAGCCTCAAGTTTGCTGGGGTCAATTGGTTTTGATATAAAATCCGAAAACCCATTTTCTAAAAACATCGTTGATATACCAACAGTTGCGTTGGCTGTTAATGCAACTATTGGATGCCTATAGCCTTTACCTTGTAATATTTTTGTTGCTTCAAGACCGTCCATTCCCGGCATCATATGATCCATGAATATGATGTCATACTCATTACCATCTTCTATTTTGGCAATGGCTTTATGACCGCTGTCTACAGTTTCAACTGATAGCCTGTATGGTTGCAAATAGTTTTTAATTACATATAAATTTGACTCAACATCATCTACTACAAGCACTCGTCCATATGGCATAGGCTCGTGTAGTAGTTGAGTTCTGCCCTTCATGTAATCCTTAGCGGTTTCAAAATTTTGCAGGCTTTCTAGCAGCTCCCTGCCAACAGCTTGTGCGTTGTGTACCTTTTGTGGAATAGAAATTGTAAATGTTGTGCCTTCACCAACGGTGCTGCTTACTGTAATATTTCCACCCATCAACTGTACCAATGAATATGAAATTACCATACCAAGCCCTGTGCCTTCTATTGCACGGTTTTGCTCTTGATTGAATCTGACAAATTCTGTATTGAACAATTGGCTAATCTGTTCATTGTCCATCCCTTGTCCAGTGTCTGAAACATTGACAATCAGCATAATATCATTGCCGTCACTAGTTTGTTCCATGTCAAACTTTAGGTTTACTTCGCCCTCGGACGTGTATTTGAAAGCATTAGAAAGCAAGTTATTTAAAATTTGCTTAATACGAATCTCATCACCAATTAGTGATACAGGTAAGTTTTCGTTAATACTAAGTGTAAACTCAACATTCTTGTTACCGGTGTACATAAGGTTTAATTGCAATGTATCAGCAATTAGGCTTGCTATCTCGTATTTGTTTGGTACAATCTCTATTTTACCGGCTTCAACTTTTGATAAGTCAAGGATATCATTAATTATATTAATCAACATTCTTGATGAGCTGAGAATACGAAGAAATGCGTCTTCGGCTTCTTTATTGTGTATGTTTTTTTGTAGTTCTATTTCGGCTATGCCATATACAGAGTTCATGGGAGTACGGATTTCATGGCTCATACGAGACAAAAACTGCGTCTTTGTTCTGCTTTCTTCTTCTGCTTTAATGCTTCTAGCTGAAGCGGCAGTAATTGCTCGCAAGTCTTGGGAATACCCTATTGCAATTTTCTCTCCATCTCGTTCTAAGCACACAAATACGAGGTCGGTAGGCAATAGTTCCCCTGTAGAAGTTATATGCATCCAGTCTGCTCTTACATACCCGATGTTGAAACACTCTTTGATTAAACTATAAATTTTAGTTTTTGATGACTTTCCGCATGGTTGATATTCCGGGCAAAGGTCAAAGAAATTTTTGATATATTCTTCTTTGCTGTTTACCTCAAACATCTGCACTGCGGATATGTTGCAGTCAATTAATTCTAAGTTCTCGTTCCATATTTCCACAAAGAAAGGTGCTGCATCAAGGAACATTTGAGTTAATGTGTGAGCATGTTTTTCTGAGTCAATGGCGGCTATAAATGAACGCATGTCATTATGGAAACAAATCAAGGCTGTATTGTCTTGGAGTTCCACACGCACAAGTGTAACAGTGCAAGGAATCAAATCACCATTTATTGTTTGATGGGTGTATTCAAATTGATTGTATCCTAAACCAAGTGCTTTTGTTAAATGAGAGTGTACTATTTCTAACATCTTCTCATCTTCGGATACTGGAAATATTTCATAAAAACGTGCAAATGCTTCTTCTTTTGATGAAAATCCAAATAGCTTTATTGCAGCCGGATTAAAATCTATTGGTTCAAACTTCACTTCATTGTTTTCACCAAATAGTTGTTTTATCATAAAACATGAAATAGGGGAGGCATCCATCATAAGGGAAGCACGCTCGTCTGCTGCTCTGGATTTTGCAATTTCATTTTTGATTTCCCGCAAGTCGTGTGTGTAACCTATTACAATCGTTTTTCCATCACGTTCAGCACGTACACAAGTAACCTCAACTGGCAATGGAGTTCCATCTTGCAACTGGTGCATCCACTCGTAACGTACTATACCTTGTTTTAATGCATCATCCAAATAAAGCTTATCCATTGTTTTAGACAGTATTCCATTAGGCTGGTGATATGGTGAAAACTCGTCATAGCGATTAATATATTCGTCTGTGCTGGAAAGCCCAAACACTTCAAGAGTTTTTTTATTGCAGTCAACAATGCCGGTTTCTACATCCCAAATTTCAATTAGAGCAGGTGATGAGTCGAGTATTGTACGAATCAGCTCGTTGTATTTACGCTCGTTTTCTATTGCTGCTTTTATTGGGCGCATGTCGATAGTATGTGCGGCAACAAAAAAATTTTCACTATGAGAAAAGCGTGATAGTGTTATTTCAGTAGGGATAGGTTCACCGTTTAGCTTTTGGTGCATCCATTCAAACCGTACTATTTTTTCGCATGAAAATGCTTCTTTAATTTTTTCAAACGCTTTTTCTTTTGATGACATTCCGCATGGTTGAAATTCTGGAGAGAACATGAAAAAATTATCAATGTATTCTTGTTTGTCCGAAAGGTCGAATATTTCCACTGCATGGTCATTTGTTAATAAAAGATTTAGATCAATGTCACAGATACTCATTATAAATGGTGATGCAGAAACAAATTTCTCATGAAGTCTTGCTGCTTTTTTCTCTCTTTGTAGCGAACGTCTGAGTTTATGTAGCAAAACCCAAGCTCCGATTAATACAGTAAACGAAAAAACAACTGTAGCAATCAAGCTGATGATAGTGGGGAGGCTGCTTCTTATGATATGCATTGTTGGTATTCCAACAATAACATACCAATCTGTAAACTCCATTGGTGTGCCCAAGTATATTATGCGGTCGCCTGCGTAAAACCCATCGGATTTAATTGCCTCAAACATTTGAATATATCTGCCGTCAAATGCTTCGGATATATTTTGGAAGGTCATATCATCAATTGGAGCTAAATCGGAGTCAATATGAAATATAATGCTGCCGTCAGAATCTATTATAAATCTAAAGCTATATTCCGTTATACTTTCCTGCAAAACAAAGTTTGTTAAGTTTTCAAAAGGTATGCTTAAAGCAACAACACCTAAACTGTCGTCGTAATTGTGAACAGTCCTGGTTGCAGCAAAAGCAAGCCGCCCTGTTGCACCACCCATGTAAGGACGTGAAAATACAACTTCACCCGGCCGCTCAGCAGCAGCGATGTACCAAGGACGTTCTACAACATATAAGTCATGGGCTACTTCCCAATTCCCGCCAAAAATAAGCGTCCCATCAGGAAAGCCTGCAAAAGCAATAGATATGTCATCAATATGTTCAGATTGCAGACCGAAATAATGGATTATAGTTTCTACATCCATATTAAGGTCACTAAGTAATAGTGCATTGCCTTCAACTCGGATTGCTTTGCTATATAGCCAACCCTCGATTCTGTTTATAAGTGCACGGTTTTGCTGGTGCATTGTCTTTATATGTTCATCATGGACTGATGTATAAGATATCGCTCCCGTAATGATAGTTAATGATATTAATCCCAACACAATAAGTATAATTAATGGGTTAAATAATTTTCTCTTATTAAGCTTAAACATGTTTTGTGCCCCTTCCGGTTGTCATGAAACATATGTACTGCACAAAAACTTAAAGAACGATGAAAACTTATACATAATTTATTATTGCATAATGTTGGATATATTTCAACAGGATTTTTTACACAAAGCAACATTAATTTAATCAAAATAAAAACCTCCCTATTAATGTAAAAATTAATGGGGAGATTTTTTTATGATAATAAGCTGTTAAAAAATTTATACCATCTTAAAGCTTTTCACGTTTAGTATAACTAGTATGCAAAAGCTTATGAGCTTTATGCGAACCTGGTTTTTCTAAATAATCAGCATAAAGTGCTTTAACCTCTTCATTTTCATGAGAGCAGCGTACTTTTTTATCTGCATCTTCGCCACGAAGTGCAAGCCCACGTTTTTCAACAACAGAGTGGTCATTGCCATAGTAAGGTTGACCACCGCCGCCAACACAGCCGCCAGGACATGCCATAATTTCGATAGCATGATACTTACTTTTGCCGTCACGGATGTTTTCAAGAAGTGTACGAGCATTTCCAAGACCATGAGCAATACCAATTTTAAGCTCTAAATCTCCGGCTTTTACAGTAGCTTCACGTACACCATCAGTACCACGAAGCTGTGTAAAGTCTACTTCTTTTATTGTTTCACCTGTAATCCAGGAAACTGCTGTGCGAGTAGCTGCTTCAATTACACCACCGGTTGTACCAAAAATTACACCTGCACCGGTAGACTGCCCCATGAACTTGTCAAAATCTTCATCAGGTAGTGAATTAAAGTTTACACCAGCTTCACGGAACATAGCCGCTAAATCACGAGTTGTTAATACATAATCAACATCTGCATGACCATCATTCACGAGTTCTTCTCTTGCTGCTTCATATTTTTTTGCAAGACATGGCATAATTGAAACCACTACCATTTTTGCAGGGTCAACGCCAAGTTTTTCAGCCAAATACGTTTTTGCAAGCGCACCAAACATTTGTTGAGGTGATTTACATGTTGAAGGAATTTCTAAAAGCTCGGGGAATTGATGCTCAATAAACTTAACCCAAGCAGGGCAGCAGCTTGTAAGCATTGGAAGTGTACCACCGTTTTGGATACGGTTAATCAGTTCTGTTGCTTCTTCCATTATTGTCACGTCTGCTGCAAAGTCGGTATCATATACATATTTAAAGCCAAGTCTTCTTAAACCAGCAACCATTTTCCCTGTAACTCTTGTGCCAATTGGCATTCCAAATTCTTCACCAAGAGCAGCACGGATTGCAGGAGCTGTTTGTACAATTACAACTTTGTCGTGGTTGTTGATTTCGTCCCAAACTTCACCAATGCTTGATACTTGTGTTAAAGCACCGGTCGGACAAACAGAAACGCATTGCCCGCAGAATGTGCAGCTTGTGTCCATCATTGGATAGTCAAATGCTGTTGAAACAACTGCTTCAATAGAACGGTTTACACCAGAGTATACTCCAACTGTTTGTACATCATTACACATGGTTTCGCAGCGGCGGCACATTACGCATTTTTCCGGGTCACGAATAAGTGAACGGCTTGATGTGTCTTTTTCATGTTCAGCCATTTTTCCTGCATATCGGTCTGTACGGATTCCAAGGTCTGCTGTTAGGGTTTGAAGCTCGCAGTGGTGGTTTCTTGAACATGTTAAACAATCTTTTGGGTGGTTTGAAAGGAATAGTTCCGCAACTGTGCGGCGGGCTTTAATTGCTTTAACTGTGTTTGTGTTTACAACCATTCCATCCCATGGTTTAGTTACACAAGCCGGCATAAGGTTCATGCGGCCTTCTACTTCAACCATACAAATGCGGCAAGAGCCAACTTTGTTTACCATTTTAATGCTTGCCATGTCTAGGTGGCAAAGGGTAGGGATGTTTACGCCGTTTGCTTTGGCAACATCAAGGATTGTTTGCCCCTCTTCAACAGGAACTACCATTCCGTTTAATGTAATATTCATGTTGTCCGTGCCTCCTATTCTGTAATAATTGCGCCAACTTTTGGCGGGCATTTTGGTAGACAAGCACCACATTTAATACATTCTGCTTGATCGATTTCGTGGATTTTTCTACCTGTTTTAAGCTCTGCACCACTTGGGTGGATACAGTTTGTTGGACATACTTTTGCACAAATGCCGCAACCAATACATTTTTCCGGCAAGATTTTGTATTGAACTAAGTCTTTACATGCACCGGCAGGGCATTTTTTATCAAAAATGTGAGCTTCGTATTCAGACAAAAAGCGGTCAATTGTTGAAAGTACAGGATTTGGTGCAGAGTTTCCAAGACCGCAAAGGCTTGTTGCTTTTATGGTTTCACCAAGTTTTTTAAGTTCCATAATATCGGTTGGTTTACCAAGTCCTTTTGAAATACGGTCAAGGATTTCATACATACGCTTGTTACCGATACGGCATGGTGTGCATTTTCCGCAAGACTCTTCAACTGTAAAGTCAAGGTAGAATTTTGCAATGTCAACCATACAGTCATCTTCATCCATAACAATCATACCACCGGAGCCCATCATAGAGCCTGCTTTTTGAAGGTTTTCAAATGTTACTTCAAAATCTAAGCCATCAGCACCAATACAGCCACCGCTTGGCCCACCTGTTTGCAGAGCCTTAAACTTTTTGCCGTTGCGGATACCGCCACCGATTTTATATATAACGTCACGGATTGTAATACCCATTGGAACTTCAACAAGACCAACGTTATTTATTTTTCCGGCAAGGGCAAATACTTTTGTTCCGCTGTTTCCTGGTGCGCCATAGCTATTAAACCAATCTGCACCTTTTAACATGATTTGCGGAATATTTACAAGTGTTTCAACGTTATTGATGATTGTTGGTTCTTGCCACAAGCCCTTAAAAGCAGGGAATGGAGGTTTAACTCTTGGCTCACCATGAAGACCTTCAACAGAATTTATAAGAGCTGTTTCTTCACCGCAAACAAATGCGCCTGCGCCAAGGTTTATTGAAATATCAAAATTAAAACCTGAACCAAATATATTTTTTCCAAGCAAGCCATACTCACGTGCTTGTTCTAATGCCATGCGCAAGCGGTTTACAGCAAGCGGATACTCCGCACGAATATAAACAACACCTTCGTCTGAACCAATTGCATAAGCACAAAGTGCCATAGCTTCAATTACAGCATGTGGGTCACCTTCAAGGATTGAGCGATCCATAAATGCGCCTGGGTCGCCTTCATCGGCATTACATACAACGTATTTTTTAGGGCTGTCTACATTTGCGGCAGCTTCCCATTTAACTCCGGTTGGGAAGCCTGCGCCTCCACGCCCACGAAGTCCTGATGCTTTTATTGTGGCTGTGACTTCATTTGGTTTCATTTCTGTAACTGCTACTGCAAGTGCTTTGTAGCCGTCTACACCAATATAGTCTTGAATTTTTTCCGGGTCAACAACACCACAGTGCATAAGTGCTACACGTACTTGACTTTCATAGAAAGGCATGTCTTTGTGGTGATGATATCTTTCACTTGTTTCGGGGTCTTTAAACAAAAGTCTTTCTACATGTTTGCCTTTTAGCAAGTGACTTTCAACAATTTCGTCTGTATCTTTTGCTTCAACACGAACATAGAAGGTATTGTCTGGGTAGACTTTAACAATTGGACCTTGTTCGCAAAAACCAAAACACCCTACTTTAAGGATTGTAGCTTCTTCACGGATACCGTACTTTTCAAGGCTGGCGATTAGTGCTTTTTCAACATCTAAACAGCCGGAAGAAATACAGCCTGTACCACCGCAAATAAGGATTTGAAGTCTTGTTGGGTTCATGTTTTCAATGTTTGCTTCAGATTCATTTGCTTCATGCTGTAAATGCTCATTTACTATATCTTTAGCTTTAGCTGCATCAACATTTTTTAGGACAATAGGGGCTTGTCCTGGTTTTACAATTTGTACAAATGGTTCATCTGCACAATTTCCGCCACAGTCAACAGCCATTACAGAAACATCTTCAAGTTTTGCACTATTTACTTCGTTAAAGAGAGCTTTTAAAACTTCTCTTGCACCGGCAGCTATTCCACAGTCACCCATAGATACATTAACTTCTGTACGGGTTTTTGGATTGTCAGAAACAAGGCGCATGATTACATTGCCCCTGTATTTGTTTCTTGCTGCTTGCAGGTCATTACGGGACGTTATTTTATTCATGCTGTTTCTCCTTCCGCTAAAAAGTCTTTTATTACACCTTCAACGTCTTTTTCTTCAATACGTCCGTAAACTTTGCCGTTTACAAGAACAACCGGTGCAAGTCCGCACGCTCCAACACAACGGAGTCCATCAAGTGAGTACATCCCGTCTTCGCTTGTTGTCCCGGGTTTGACATCAAGTTCACGTTCAAACCTATCTAAAACCTTACCGGCTCCACGAACAAAACAAGCTGTACCCATACATACAGATATGCGGTACTTCCCTTTTTTTGTCATGGTGAAGAATGAGTAGAATGTAACTACCCCGTAAACTTTGCTTGCAGGAATGTCTAACTTTTGTGCAATGTGGCTTTGAACTTCAATTGGCAAATAATCAAAAATATCTTGTGCCCTGTGAAGTACAGAAATTAGTGCGCCCTGTTTTGTTGGCAAGCTGTCGATATACTCGTCCAGCTGTGCATACATTGAAGGGTCAAAATTTGACTGCGCCATAATTTTTGCACCATCCTTTCTTATTTTAAATGGGGTTTTATGCCCCAAACTTTTTATCCACTAGTTATTGTAACCTAAAATTAAATTATTTCCAAGAAAAAGTCCTAGATTTTTTCTTTGTCTTTTTTTCGATTATAATGTGATGGAATCAAAAGACTAAAATATAGGTGATTATATTGCAAATAAACAGACAACTAGAAATAATTTACTTGTTGCTAAACAAAGACCGCACAACAGCAAAAGAACTTGCAGAGCGGTTTAATGTATCAACACGTACAATTTATCGTGACCTTGACTCACTAAGCCTTGCAGGGATACCAATTTATACGGAAACAGGGAAGTATGGCGGAATTAGCTTAATGCCTGATTTTGTTTTAAACAAATCAATTTTGAGCGAAAATGAACAACGTGAAATATTAGCATCCCTACAAGGGCTTACTCAAATTCAATCTGCTGAAGCTTGGAATGTTTTAGAAAAATTAACGACAGTGTTTAACAAGACACCGGACAAGTGGCTGGAAGTCGATTTTTCGGATTGGAGTTTTGATACGGAGGATAAATGGGGAGGATTAAAAAAAGCAATTTTGCAAAAACAAGTTACGGAGTTTAACTATTATAGTTCCTACAGCGAAAAAACCAGCCGAAAAGTTGAGCCAATTCAGTTATGGTTTAAGTCTCGTGCATGGTATTTAAAAGCATATGACCTAAACAAAGAAGATGTAAGAATATTTCGTTTAAGCCGCCTGCGAAACCTAGTAATTACTGATGAAATTTTTACCGAGCGGAACTTGCCAAATGAAGATACTGATTTTATCCCACCGGAATCAAAATATAAAACCGAAAAAATAAAACTGCGTATAAAACCTGAAATGTCGCATAGGGTGCTTGATGAATATGCTGACGTAGTAGAAAATGTTGAACTGGACGGAAGTTTTATTATTTCAGTTTGCTGGCCGGAAGATAATTGGCTTTACACAACAATTTTATCTTTTGGCGAATATATTGAAGTGCTTGAGCCAAACCACTTGAAAACTATAATTAAAGAAAAAGCAAAAAGAATTTATGAAATATACTGACACGCTGTTGTCAAGATATCAATGCTAAAATAATTTTGTAAAACAAATTTAAAACCTATTTTACAGGAGGAAGTTACTTATGGAAAACTTAAACCACTGCCAAAGCTGCGGTATGCCAATGATGAAAGAAGAAGACTTTGGCAAAAATTACGATGGAAGCAAAAGCGAAGAATTTTGCTGCCACTGTTACCCAAACGGGGCTTTTTTAAATCCGCATGAAACTGTTGAAGAAATGATTGAAGTTTGTGTACCATATCTTACAGAAGAAGGCGAGTTTGCAGGCAATGAAGCAGGTGCAAGAGCTATGCTTACAGAGTTTATGCCTAGCCTGAAACGTTGGAAGAAAACAGGAATGGTTATCACCTTCAAGCTTAAAGAAGGGGTTTCACCGGAAGAATTTTTAGCAGTTTCCGATGAGTTTCAAGAGAAATATCTTTCAAAATACAAAGGATTTATATGCCGTCAGCTAATGGTAATTAATGGCGTATGGACAGATTGGATAATATATGAAACACGTGGAGCTGCCGAAGGTAGCATGGCTGAATCTATGGAAAATGAATGTGCTAAAAGGCTTATATCGCTTATTGGCGAAACTTTGGAGCATAAATTTTATCCGCTTGAAAGAAGTCATTAATCTCTTATTGCATAAAAATGGCAGTAGCCCTAATCGGGTCACTGCCATTTTAAATTTAAAATGTAATCTGCTGTATCATGAATAAAATTTATTGTTTGGTCAAGTGAAATAAATTTATATTTATAGTTCAAATCCTCAACGGAATCTTTAAAATGTTCGTGAACAATATTATTTTTTATTGCGTCAACTTCTTCCAGTGAAACAAGTCCATACAGTTCTTGTGAAGTTGCTTTTGCTAATGTCTCCAAAATATCTGAGCTGCAATCAAGACCCCAAAAAAGGTTAGAATCAATTTTTTTTAAGTCATCATAATAGCCGCTGGTGTAACCCTTTGCTGCCTCTTCCGGAAAGGTTAGTCTAAACTCAGTCCAAATACTTTTGTTGTTTTGTATATCTGTTAAAACATGAACTGCATAACCATATGCAAAATAATTGCTGTTGTAAGGTTTTAAAAAGTCTTTGACACAATCCGACCATTTATCATTTTCTGTAACATGCCCCCATTTTTCATCACTCACCGGACAAAGGTGGGTGATTTTTTTTGCTGCTCCTATATTTTTCATTTCTGCACCCAAAAATGATTTTCGGTAGTGGATTGCATCAGGAGCAATTGAGCCAAGAAGAAAATCTGCTTTTTCTTGAATGTTTAAATTTAATTTTTTGGTTATGTGAAAAGCTACGCACAAATGTGTAAATGGAAAAG
>Ga0131853_10018824_pt1 | contig 12562 bp, 10 predicted proteins | sample TergutLab28metaG_FD_92764 | JGI IMG/M metagenome (GOLD analysis project Ga0131853, IMG submission 92764) | Labiotermes labralis P1 segment gut microbial communities from Petit-Saut dam, French Guiana - Lab288 P1 (version 2) (version 2) | ecosystem: Host-associated > Arthropoda: Insects >...
CCCCATCATAATTACTTTGTTCATAAATTATCCCCCCGTTCTAAAACTTAGTCTTCTTGACGGATAATTAAAAAGCGAAGCACATTTTCCATAATACGCAAACGATCTTCCATTTTAGCCGGAGCGTCTCCGTCCGACGTAAAAGTGATAAAGCTATAGAAGCCTTCTGTTTGCTTATCTATTTCATAAGCAAGCCTTCTTTTGCCCCAATCGTCAATTTTGTCGATCACTCCGCCGAATCTTGCAATAATTCCGTGAACTTTTTCAACTTCTTCTTTGAAAAGCTCTTCAGCGAGATTTGCATTAAATATGATTGCCAATTCGTACTTGTTCACTAACCAGTACACCTCCTTATGGACATTAGGCCTTCTCATTTTGAAAAGGCAAGGATATCTGTGCTTTTAAGCACATTACAAGGCGCAGCCATTTGACTGCGCCTTAGTATTATATCATAACAGTTTTAAGAATTCAATAAAAAATTAAAATTTTCATAAATTAATTCAATTTAATTAATATTATTTATATATTATATCTCTTTTAGGCAATTCGGCGGATTTTTCATTTTCTCTAATATCATCAATATGAACTAAACGCCACATCGAAGTTATAGCATCAATAACAAGGTCAAGTTCCGGCTCAGAAAAATCATAAAGCAAAGAGCGTATCTTTTTAAACTTTGCCTCCCTCATATCATCTTCTTTGACTACATAATGCGAATTATCTCTGAATAATTCTGAAATATCGACGTTAAATATTTCAGCAATTCTCGGCAGAGTCCTTGATGTAATTCCACGAGTTCTTCCTTCCCATGAGCATATAGTTGAAACTGAAAATCCTAAAAGCGTAGCAAACTCAGTATTTGTAATACCACGTTCTTCTTTAAGTCTGAACACATTATCAGCGATTATTTTTTTTTCAACGACTTCTTTAAGTGCGCGCCTTGACTTAATGCTTGCTTCCATAGCTCACTTTGCCCCTCTCAATACATAAAAATTGTCGAACTCACTTCTCTATTGTCGACTCAATTATATAATAAAAATATGATGAAGTAAAGAGTTATAAACAATAAAAAACATTCCGTAACTCGAATAGAACTCGGAATGTTTTTTAATTATTTTGTTGAATTTATGCTATCAAACTTCTATGGTCTCGGTATCGATGTGCTCATTATAAAGTGATAAGCCCAGTGATTCATCGGAACATCAACAAATTGTGATGCACCAAGGTGCGCAAGCGACCTTCGTTCGGATCTTGAGAACATCGAAACTGCTTCTGCCCTTGTCATATTTGCGTTCGGGCGAAACGTCCTGTCGGGAAACCCTGCGATAAAGCCATTCCTATGCGCCGCTGTGATATATCCATCTGCCCAGTGACCTTGCGTATCAACAAACGGCGTTCCAGAATGATCGCGGGTGTAACCATACATTCTGCTTGCAACAGCGACTACTTCCGCACGCGTAATGGGGTCAAAAGGCCTGAACATATTACCTTCATAGCCGAGCATATAGCCTCTTGCAGAAACAAAGCGCAGCGCTTCTATGTCAACCATATCATGCGGCATATCGTTAAACCTGATCCCATCGCCTGCGAAAGGGCGACCGCGCATGTTATAAATCATTCTAGCTACTTCAATGCGCGTAACGGCTCTATCCGGCTCAAACCGATGCCCTGCCGTTCCTTCAAGCATTACACCGCTTACAAAGCCTTGGCTAGGCGCTTGCCATGTTTGTTGTGTTGTATATCCTGACGTTCCCATTGTGAAGCTTATGACGTTGCCATAAAACGGCTCGTTCCATCTGTCATCAGTTATAATATATGCCCTTGCGAAATACCTTGCATTTCTTTCCATATTGGTAAGGTTAATAGAGAAGTTACCTGATGATGTCACGCTTGAGACGCGGCGGTTGCTGTTATGAATTTCAGGCATTGAAATTGTGCGAGAATATACAATGCCTCGCTCAATAACCCTATGGTTAATACCGCTTGTAACATGACCGCCGACAGTGACACTTGTTTGCGTCATATTAGTAGGGGAGTTAGTCGAAACATACCCACCCCAAGTTGCGCCCGCACCACCGGTTCCATAACCGGGAACTTGTATAGTTACGCCATACGCAACGCCGTTATCATTTCTTGCAAATGCGCGAACAAAATATGATTGATTTGCTTGCGGCGGCGTAAATGTTATGACAGCAGAACTTTCAGCGGTACTGTTAGGGCCGGACGTGACAGCTGTTCTTTGACCGTCTGAATTGTTAAGCGTCGGGTTTGAAACATGGCGGGAAAATACGATGCCCCGCTCGATAACCCGCTGACCGGCGCTTAAGCTACGGTTTTGGGTAGTAAGTTCAACGCGTATCTGATTGTTCGAAATTCGCTCTGCAGATTCGGTTACAACTCTTGGGAGAAGTGAATCATCAAGCGTTGTAAACGACTGCGTTGCAGGAAATTCAAAAATATAGTCGCCTGTAACTCTATCGCGGACAAAGCCTGCTACATAATATCTTGTGCCCGGCTGAAGATCATGTAAGGTAAACGCCCTTGTTCCAGCTTGGTTAGTATTGTTTGGAGATGTCGAAAACTGAGCGTCGCTTGGTCTTGTCAGGTTTTGTGTGTTAAGCGAGTTTCTTGAAAATACAACGCCTGACTCTGAGATGCCATCGCCGATGCTAGTTATATTAATAGTAACAATAGCACTGTCAACCCGAATAGTTCCGTGGTCAATAGTACTTTGACCCAAGGTAGGGAAAGTGCCTGTGCCACCGACTTCGAAACTTAGTTGAATAGAAGCAAACTCAACATTGCTGTTAGTATGTCTTAATGATAAAGTTCCCGTATAAGGGTTGCCGGCTCTGGCTGAAAGGCTGTTTCTCGGGCGGACAGTTACATTGGTCGTTGGATAGTTAGTTCCCGAAGCGGTTCCAAGGAATGAAACCGGGTGGTTCACCACTTCAAAATATCCTGACCCATTAGAAATTACAGCTGTTATATTGCTCGTCTGAAAGCCCATGTTTCTGATATAGAATCTTTGCACAGGCCGGGTAGAATAACCGGAGGAGGGTACGCTAGGGAATGTGTGGGTGCTTCCGCTTATATTGGTAGTAGATGTTGAGGAATTTGTCACTATAAGACTATGCCCCGCAGCGCCGCCGACTGTGAAATTCAAAGTAATCCGGCCGATTTCACCTGAAGGCCCCATTACTCTTAAAACATCTGTATGTGTTCCTGCCGGCAAGCCGGCTATTGGGCGTACGCCAAACTGCGCATTGTTATTGCCTCCGAGGTTTTGAGGAAAGCCTTGAACTTGAAAAGGACTGCTAGATCCGCCATTCAAAACAGCGCTTAATCCGTTGAGTTGTGAATTAGTTGTATTTATTACCCACAAATTTTGGAAGTTAGGAAGGCTATATCCAACTTGAGCCGGATTCAAAGGGAACTCGGAAAGTGATCCGGGTCCTGAGGAGCTGTTTATGCGAACAAGAGGAGCGCCCGGATTAGTTCCGCCTCCTGACGCGGTTACGTTAACGACAAAGCTTGCTTGGTCACTGTCAAGGTGCACATGGTTGTCAGGGTCAGAAATATCAAAAAGTGATGCCTCTATCGTAACAGTATGATTGCCGAGTGACGTTGCGGCATCAGGCCTTGCAACGATAGCTCCGTCAGCCATTTCAATCCAACCCTGACCGCTTAAAATGCCCCATCTTATTTCCTGATCGGAGTTACCTGTTGCAGGGGTTGTAGAGAACGTACGGTTTGCGATTTCACCTCTTGCGACATCAATTATAAGAATACCTGAAGGCATATTAATCGAAATAGTATTCGCCCTAACCTCCAAAATCGGAAAATATATTATCAAAAACGAAATCAATAGCATAAATGAAACTAAAGCTTTAAAAGTCCTTTTTTTCATAAAGAAGCCTCCTAATATGATGCTTATTGCATAATTATACAAATATATTATACCTCATATTTCGTTATAATACAATATTTTTTTAGAATTTCAGCATAAATTTACCTTCGGATGTCAAAAGATGTTTGATTATCTAAATTAAGGGGCGTATCGCTTGCTTTAACTATGTTTTCAATAGTGAACGCCTCAGTCAGTTGTTTATACATCAAGCTGTCTAAACGGTAGCCATGTTCACTTAGTGCGATTGTTAGTTTTTCGATATTTTTTTTGACTAATTCTTCGACGAATTCCGTTTCTGTGCGAAACTGTACATTTATAGCAGCTGCCTCTTTTTGAACATATGCCTCAAAACGCCCTAAAAATGCCGTGTCGATTGCTAAAAGCGCGCTGTGAGAGCTTCTGCTGCCTTTTGACATGGATTTTTTATTTTTCATAATATATAGCTCTGCATTTGTAAAATGTTCATTTATATGCAACGGAAGTTGCAAAAACATGTCATTTTTCATTTGTGTTAAAAAATTTAAGTTGTCTTGCAACGTTTCAACTTCTTTTACGAGATGTTGTGTCATCTCGTTTTGAGGCGCTTCAGTTAGAGTTTGAACTAGCAGCCCAAGTTTGTGTTTAAGTTCGTTCAAATAGCTGTTTAAGTCTTTACTTGCTGTATTTGTCGGGTCGAATGACAACGCTTTTGCTAATGCAGTATTTACCGCTGCTTTTTCGGCCGTTAGTTGATTAGCTTTCTGCATGATAACAGCATTATTTTCTCCCTGAGGAATCGTTTTTGAAATTTCGGCTTCAACAAGCTGCCTTACCTGGATATCTTCAAGCGTTTTGCCTTCTGCGATTTTGGAAGTCGCTTCAGACAAAACTTCTTGTAATATTTGTTTAACGACTTCTTTGGCTTCGGGTGTTGCAGTTAAATCATCCGTAAGCTCGCTTATGGTTTGCTCTGCGGCCCTATCGATGTTTTGTGCTATAATTTCGGTGTTTGCATTTTTAATTCCGGTAATTATCTGTTCAATTGATGCACTCAATTCGGAAGTTAAGGTCTGAGCAGCTTGTTGCGCGATCGTTTCGGTTGGCGATTTCACGTTGACGACTACTCTAGCTTCGCCTAATATCGGATCGTTTAATACAATTTTAGCAAGTTGGTCTCTGACAGTTGGATCGTTAATTTCAGAAATCAAATTAGCAACATTTTTTATATTTTCCATCAGGCTGACATCTCCTGATATATACGAATTAAGCTTACTTAAGTTTGCTTCGCTCGGCTCAATGGAATTAAGCACCAAAAGAAGCGCTTTCGATTCATTTCCCGCGCCTATTAGCGACATTGCCTGCTTTATCATCGTTAAAGTTTCTTTGTTAACAGGCATGTTTTCCCTCATAAGCATCATAGCAAGTTTTATGTTTTCTTTGCTCGTTGAAAAACCCGAAGCAGCAAGCGCGTCTTTTAGCATCTCTTTGATAGATTCTGCCTGATGCGACACTTTTTCTATCGTCTCAGCTACTATCGTTGTCTTTTGCTCGGTAAATTTTATTTTTTCCGGCTTTAAATTAACATTTTCGCTTTGTATCTTCATACGCACACCTCGGTTGCATAGGCGAGAAGCAAGCTTTGCTTGCGAATAATCCTTTGAAACATATATCGGCATATTCGCATCAAAAGTTCACCTTTTAATTTAAATAGCATATTATATTTTTGATAAGGAGGTTTTAACTATGAAAGAAAACTTAGTGACACCCGGGCGTATAAGTGGTAGAATGTCAGAAGACCTTGAAAAAAAGGTGCTTGATCTTTTACTTGAAGCACTAAAAAAAGAAGAAGCATTTCATGCGTACTTAGGCAAACTTAAAGATTTGGCAGCTAGTGAGAAGGAAAAAGAACTTATAGAGGCTATGCGTCTTGACGAGCAGAAACATCATATGCTACTATCCGATATATATTACGATATAAGAGGTTGCGCGCCAATAGTTGAATCATCATTTGAAAAAACTATTGGCAACTGTGTTATTTCAGAATTTGGCGAAAGTGTATTAAATAAACTTGAACATCAAGAGTCCTACAAAATGCTCCTTTTTGCAGTATCGGGAATGGCACGTGATTTAATTTTTGATATAATGGATGACGAAGGGCGTCATGCGATTTTGTTTAATTATTTGTTCTCGAAAAACAAATGAAAACAAATGAGAAAGTGTGATTAAAAATTGTTTTACAGGTTTTTGAATGATCTTATGAGCTCTGCAACAGCAGAAGGATTTACCACTAAAAATATAAAAATCACCACCGACTATTTTGACACTTCAAAAGTTTTTTTGGCGGAAAGGCAGGTCGGTGGTGCGCTATGTCGTTTAATTGTTGTTGACTCATCAGATTTGAAATATAATGAGCTGAAAAGCGTAATGAATTTTATGGGTCAACTGGCAAATGTGCATCAAAGGCACTTCAGCACTATATATTTAGTGTTTGTTTTTGTGGCAGAAAGCCTCTCGGATGATATTTTTGAAATAATAGCTTCAGGTGAGCCTTTTGAAAGGCAGGATATTTATAATATTTACTGGGGCGCTTCGCTCTCTGATTTTACAGTTCACACAAATAAGGAACAGCCATCAGAAATGTTCAGAATCCGTGAATGTGTTGATAGCTGCTTAAGCGAAATGAAAATAGCCGACAATGTGATATACTGGGGAGATTACGATACAAGCGCAGCTTCTGATGGCCTGAATGTAAGCACTTTAAAAGAATCAAGGCTTAAAATTAAAAGTGATAACGCATCTTCAAGCTTTACGCTTATCGCGATTAATTTCGCGATATTAATGTTTATGTTGTTTTTTGATTTGACCCATCATTTTTGGCTTGAAGGCGCTGTAATACCTGAAGCAATTTGGGGTAATAACGAGTATTATCGTCTGCTAACAGCAATGTTTATCCACGCAAACGCTATGCACTTTGTAAGCAACGGTTTAGGTATTTATATTTTTGGAACTCGAATTGAAAAGTATTTTGGTAAGCCTAACTTTTTTGTTATATACTTTGGCTCAGGGCTTTTAGCAAGTTTTTTTAGTCTGTTATTTACAAGAGGAATTTCAGCAGGAGCATCAGGTGCTGTTTACGGCCTAATCGGCGCTGCTGCTGTTAAGTCATATTTGAGCCGAAGAGAACTTGACGGCATATCAGCTTATTTAATTGTCATTTGGATAGCGGTTGGGTTTATTATGTCGTCAGTCATGACTGGGGTTGACGCCTTCGGCCACTTAGGCGGGCTTCTCGGTGGACTTGTGCTTGGATATGTTTTAGGACGGGAGAGAAAATGAAAAAAATAATTATAACCGAAAATGATGAAAGCGGACGCTTGGACAAGCTTTTAATGAGAGTTCTAAGCAATGCGCCAAAAAGCTTCATCTATAAAATGCTTCGCAAGAAAAATATCACACTAGATGGCAAAAAGGCAGCAGGTAATGAACTGCTTAAAAAGGGCAATGAAGTTGCTCTGTTTTTGTCTGATGAAACGATTGCCAAGTTCTCAAAAGCAAAGCAGGTAAGCGAGACGGCGGGAAGTATTAACATTCTATTTGAAGATGATAATATCATATTAATCAACAAAGAAGTTGGCGTTCTTTCACAGCCGGACAGCGATAGCTCGGGAGATTCTGTTGTTGAGCGACTTGTAAAATATTTAAAAGATAGAGGCGAATACAGCCCATCTGACATTTCGGCATTTGCACCGGTTGTTTGCAACAGACTCGATAGAAACACAAGCGGTATAGTTATTTGCGCAAAAAACTTAGTATCAGCAAGAGAAATTTCAACCGGGCTTAAAGAACGCACTATAGAAAAATATTATACAGCAATTGTCGCGGGATGTTTAAGTGGTACTGGAGTTATAAAAATGTATTACTTAAAAAACAGTGAAACTAATGAAGCAATTATTTTAAATAAACCTATAAAAGACGCAAAAGAGATAATTACAGAGTATGAATCGGTTAAAGCGACTGATAGATACTCTATACTAAAAATGAAACTCGTAACAGGCAAGTCGCATCAAATCCGCGCGGCTTTAGCGAATATGGGACACCCTGTTTTAGGCGATGGTAAGTATGGCAATTATGAAATAAATGGCATGCTGCGTCGAAGATTTAATATAAAGTATCAGCTTCTACATGCTGAATCTATCGCTTTTGGTGAGTGTCAAGACAAACTTGGCTACTTATCAGGCAAAAAATTTGAATGCCCTTTAAGAGACGACTTTACTGTAGTAATTAGGGCGTTAGACTTATGAAAATTAAATTAAATAAAATCCTTGAAGATTTTGCCAAAAGAAAAGGCATTATAGCAGGCATCTGTGACGCAGAGCCACTTATAAATATCGAGAGCCTGTTGGCAGAAACTGACACGCCTTTTGTCTCTAAAAATATTAAAAAACGTATCGACCCAAAAATTTCACTTAAAAACGCAAAAAGTGTAATCGTTATCGGCGTAAACTATAACAAAAAATACGATTTTGTTTGCGATGATGAGCTTAGGGGGATAATTTCGATATATGCTGCTCAAGAAGATTATCATATTACTCTTAGACATTTGTTAGACGAACTTGTTTTAGATATCAAGCAGAGCATCGGAAACTTTAACTATAAAATACTCGCTGACAGCGGCAGCTTAGTAGAAAAAGAACTTGCGATCAAAACAGGACTTGGGTTTTATGGCAAAAACAGCCTTGTTATTTCAGAGAGATTTGGATCTTTGTTTTTTATCGGATGTCTATTAACTGATATTGAAGTTGACTTAGATGAAATATCAAGGCCTATTCTGAAAGATTGTGAAAGTTGCAACAAATGTGTTAAAGCTTGCCCAACAAACGCAATTGATAATGGTAAGCTTGATAGCGATAAGTGCATTTCATATTTAACACAAAAAAGGGGCGATCTATCAATTCAAGAGAGCAATCTAATAGGCAATTGGCTTTACGGGTGCGATATATGTCAAGCTGCATGCCCACATAATAAACAAACGCCGGCTAAAAGCATAAAAAGCGTTGACCAAGCGATGCCAAAAATTTCGGAGATTATGAATATTTCAGACGAAGAATTTACTTTGCGTTTTGGAAATACAGTTATAAATTGGGCAGGAAAAGAAACAATAATGCGCAATGCAAAACACATATATTGAAATTTCTGTTAGGTTATGGTATAATCTTCTAGAAAAATAATTAGGTACGGAGGAAAAATGAAAACAGACATCCGTTCAATGACAATTAATGAACTCGAAGCTTATATAAAAAGTTTAGGAGAAAAGCCCTTTAGAGCAAAGCAGATTTTTGAATGGGTAAATCAAAAATTCGCTTTAAGCTTTGATGAAATGACTAATCTGCCTAAAGCCTTTAGGGAACTTTTAAGCAAAAATTCCATCATATCTAAAATAGAAACTGTTAAAAAGCTTGTGTCAACAAAAGACGGAACAAGAAAGTACTTGTTCGAACTTAAAAATGATACTATAATAGAAAGCGTGCTTATGAATTATGATCACGGAAACGTTGCCTGCATATCATCACAGGCAGGCTGTCGGATGGGTTGTGTTTTTTGTGCAAGCACGTTAAACGGGCTAGATCGAAACTTAACGGCAGGTGAATATTCGGCACAAATTTATGAAATTCAAAAAGATATAGGAGAAAGAGTTAGCGGCGTTGTTATAATGGGATGTGGTGAGCCGCTTGATAACTACGATAATACTATTAAATTTATTGAGCTGATAACATCTGAAAAAGGGTTGAGCATAGGACAAAGAAATATTACAATTTCGACTTGTGGGCTTGTTGATAAAATTTTAGACTTTTCTAATGAAGGGCTTAAAGTTAACCTTGCAATATCTCTTCATGCACCGAATGATGAAATCCGAAAAAAGATAATGCCAGTTGCCAAACGATTTAAGGTAGATCAAATAATTGAAGCAGGCAAATATTTTTCAGCGGAAACAGGCAGAAGAGTTACTTATGAATACTCTTTAATCAGTGGAGTAAACGACAGTGGAGACCATGCAAGAGAGCTTGGAAATAAGCTCAGAAACACTCTTTCGCATGTCAATCTAATTACGATGAATAATGTATCCGAGCATAACCTTAAAGGCAGCAGTGGAGAAAAAGCATACGCATTTGCTAAAATACTTACAGAATGCGGAGTTACGGTGACTGTCCGCCGCAAACTTGGAAATGACATAGATGCTGCATGCGGGCAGATTAGAAATATTAGTTCCGGAGGTGTATAAATGTTTGGTTTCGGTAAAACCAATGTAGGGATTAAGCGCGATAATAATGAAGACTGCATATTCGTCTCTAATGAAAAAGTTGGGTTCTTACCCAATCTTTTCATAGTGGCTGATGGTATGGGCGGGCATAATGCAGGTGAGGTCGCAAGTAGTAAGGCTATTGAGTATTTTCATAAATATGCCACAGATAATAAAGATGAAAAAGGAGAAATCCTCGATTGTATTTTCGGGGGAATTAAATATGCAAACGAAATGGTTTTGCAGCTTGCGTTGATTAAACACGAATATGAAGGAATGGGAACGACTTTTACAGTGTGTGTCTGCGATTTTGATAAGCTTTACTTAGGCCATATCGGTGATAGTCGCGCGTATGTTATAAGCAAAAAAGGGATCATTCAGTTAACAACTGATCATACATACGTTCACGAGCTCAAAACAGCAGGCGAAATAACAGAAGAAGAAGCTAAAATGCACCCAAGCCGCAATGTAATAACTAGAGCTCTCGGAATGAGTCTTGATACAGTTGCAGACAGTAATATTCGAGAGATTAAAGCAGATGATCATGTGCTTTTATGCTCTGACGGACTTACCAATATGCTTTCTGATGATGAAATAAGCAAAGTCGTATTGGGTGAAGGGTCAATAGAACAGAAAACTGAGACTTTAATTAACCTTGCCAATGAAAACGGCGGAATAGACAACATATCCGTTATTATCATCTCGATGAAAGAGGTGAGCGCACAATGAAACTAAGACAAGGAACAATAGTTGCCGGGCGCTATGAAATTCTTGAAAAGCTTGGCGTTGGCGGCATGGCGAACGTTTATCGCGCTAGAGATTCAAAGCTTAAGCGGGATGTAACGTTTAAAGTCATGCGAGAAGAATATATTACAGACAGTGAATTTCAAGCTCGATTTTCGGTTGAAGCTTGGGCAGCTGCCAGCCTTTCCGATCAAAACATAGTAAGTGTTTATGATATTGGACAGGACGGCCCGATCCACTTTATCGTTATGGAATATATTGATGGCGTAACTCTTAAAGATTTGATACTTAGACGTGCGCCGTTTGATGATGATGAAATTTTGGGTGTCGCGATACAAATATCTCATGCACTCGATAATGCGCATAATAATGGCATCATCCATAGAGATATAAAGCCACAAAACATATTGGTTACAACAACTGGCGTGATAAAAGTAACGGATTTCGGCATTGCGCGTGCCGCTTCCTCCGCGACGATAACAGTTTCGGGAAATACAATGGGTTCGGCGCATTATTTTTCTCCTGAACAGGCGCGTGGAGGCTATGTTGATAATAAAAGTGATATTTACGCTCTTGGAATCGTTATGTACGAAATGGCGACAGGTCATCTGCCTTTTGATGGCGACACCGCTATTTCAGTTGCGCTTAAACATATTAATGATGAAGCGGAAGATATTTCAAACTTTAACCCAAGCACATCAGAAGCGGTTAAAGGCATAATAAGAAAAGCGATTGCGAAACAAACAACGGAGCGCTATAAAGATATAAACGAAATGTGTAGCGATCTTAAAAAAGTGCTTGCACGGGATTACTCTGATCATGATATTACAAGATCTACCGGGAATACAATAAGGTTTACGGCGGATGACATATCAATTATACAAAGAGAGAGTAAAGAGAAAAACGAAGTGTATGATTCGCCGGGTGGATATTATGATGATCGCTACTCTCCAAGACAAAATGATTATGTCGACGATTATGGAACGGATGATACTTATGAAGATCAATATGATAACTACGATGAAATGTATGATGATAAAATCGATAAAAGTACAGAGCGAAAAGTTGTTATAGGTGCTATTGGTCTTGCGCTTGCTATTGTATTAAGTGTCGTGTTGTTTATGGTTTTCTTCATGAATCGTGATCCATCTCCGGCTCAAAATCAAGATATAGTTGAACTTCCGAATTTGCAAGGCATGTGGGTTACAGAAATGGATGCGTTGGCTCGAGAGTTGGGTGTCATTATACGCGAAGTTGAAGAAGAGTACAGCATAGATTTTGAAGCAGGACAAATAGTTTCATTTGAAGCTCCCAACCCCGTAAGAAGAGGCGACATTATTGACATAGTTACAAGCCGAGGTTCAAATTTAGTAACGGTGCCTTCTGTAGTAGGTATGGACTGGTCGGAAGCTGTCTCGTTGTTTAATGGTGCAGGGTTTTCAGTAAACCCTCAAATTGAGCGTGTTTTCAGCGAGGATATGGCAATCGACATAGTAATGGAGCAGTCTCATGATCCGGGTGATATGATAGCAAGAGATATTTCTGTTGTTCTTACTGTCAGTCGCGGACCTGAAGCTTTAATGGTTACAGTGCCTGATGTCATAAATCAAACAGAGGCTGCCGCAATAGCG
>Ga0131853_10018825_pt1 | contig 12562 bp, 10 predicted proteins | sample TergutLab28metaG_FD_92764 | JGI IMG/M metagenome (GOLD analysis project Ga0131853, IMG submission 92764) | Labiotermes labralis P1 segment gut microbial communities from Petit-Saut dam, French Guiana - Lab288 P1 (version 2) (version 2) | ecosystem: Host-associated > Arthropoda: Insects >...
GATGATACCAGAGGCTGTGTAATGCAATTTTGACCTCCTGATGATGAGCACATGTGCTCGAAACATGTAGAGGCATGAAATAAAACTTATTGTGAAACAAAATTTTGTGCATCAAGTTGGTTAGATACTGAGATAAATACACTGAGATGCACGGTCAGCAAAACGTCAAAAATTGTTTTGGGTATTTTCCATTTTTCGTGGAACAAAACAAAGTGGTGATTTAACGAATATTCGTAAATGAACGCAAAACATTTCTGTACGTTTCCAAACCAGCGCTCAACTCGGCTCACTACCACTGTACCACTGGGCATACATTATACCTGATCACAGCTAATTTTCTCTGGCATGGCGCGTTCAGAAAAGAAGGGAGAGCGCCATAGAGATGGCTTAAAAGTTGTTTCCATACCGCTGCTTTCCCGTTATGTCGATAAAATGAAATAATCCCGAAAGAAAAGGCAATTTTGATTTTGTGGTATTTATCCGAATGAAAGCGAAGTTAATGCCAGAATATAAATTGCGTTTCCTGAATATGGTTCAGTTACTACATGGCCAACAGAAACCGTTGCCAAAAATGCTCTACAATAATCACAGAACGTTTATTTTGAGTGCGCGTTACTTGCATTCAGGAATAATAACATAATCTTTGTAAACTGCAATGATGCTTCGTTATTCATTTCTTTTCAGTTATTAGGGGAAAGTAAATGAAATTCAACAAACGCGGAAATTGTGCAAATAGCACCTTCGCAAGAATCATATAAAAATAAGTACAACATATGGAATTCAAATAGGCAAAATACATAAACATTACAACAGTATCCAAATATGAGAAACACGGTATGTACGTACCGATTAATTCAACATTTTATTTTTAACGAACATAAATAATAAATTAGGATTCAGTATGAAAACTCGACGCAAGGAGATCACTTTGGAGAACTGCGCTAAAACAAGAGGACCGGGTTGGGTAGGGGAGGAGGCGGTTGACTGGTTTCATCTACTTCAGGACAGGATAAGTTGCGGGCCTTTGCGAACAGAGCAGTGATCTTCGGGTGTATAATATGCAGGGAATTTGACTTGATAAAAAAAATTATTAGTTCTTTAAGCGGGGTTCTGTGTTATGGGGTTAGTTATTTAGTTAGGCAGTCAGACAGTCTGTCAGTCAGTTAGTTAATTAGCTAGTTAGTTAGTTAATTTGTTGGCTAAAAGAGTAGCAAAAAACAACAACGGCTCCTGGACAGCCGACTGACCCGCATGCCTTCATGACGTCTGGCGTCATCCAGATAACCATATCACTCTACTTTGGCCTACAGCGAGAAGGAGAAGATAGTCGAAGTAAGGAATAAAGAGAGCTAGAAGGTTCTAGACGAAAGGGCTGCGGCCTATACAGTGTGTGTGTGTGCAGCGGAGGCTAAGAAGTTCCCAAACTGTGAGCGGCCAGGAGTGGCAGGGTAGCGCCTGAGACGAGTGAAGAGAACGTGTACAGCCAATCAGGAACAGCGAACAGCGAATCAGGCACGAGCGAAAAACACACTGCAGTAAATTGGCCGCGGAATCGAGTTCAGTAATGGTCTACAGACGTGACAATACGAGTAGTTTAATGGTCAAGGCATATACCAGGCCCTTGGACTCAGATAAAGAGTTCAGATTTTGTGATTCATAACTCCTTTTCAATTACCATTAAGCCTTTGTATTGTGTAACTGTCGTGCTCAATAATAATTTTTAATATGTGAACCCACGGGCTTATCTGTTACAATATGCAACACTAGTACATAAAACAACACCAACTAATTTGAGTATGGTCGATACGCAGTACAATGATCTCTCGTCTACCATGGGGCTTATGGGAGTTGCCACGGCATGTTGGCCACAAAAACGATAAGCAAACGTCTTGTCCAATAAATACGGTTAGGTTAACGCGAAAGCTTACGAATCCCCCCCCCCCTCCCGCCAAAAACACATATATCTGTGGACCACGAACATTCCCACAGTGCTTGCGCAAATGATGCTCTCAACTACCACGGGTTTTGAGTGACTTGGCACCTGAGTTTATTCGAGTAAATTTACAGCTTCAGCATTCGGCGAACTTTTTGGTATATATAATAATATTTAATCGCGTATAGTCAAAACCGTGCTAGACAAAAGCGCAATGGACGAGGGATTATTGTATTGTGAAGTAATACTGAAAGACTGCGAAAAATCTGATTAAAATAAGTATAAATTACACTATAGGGGACAGCGGTAGCACAGTGGTTAAGGTGCTGTGCTACAAATCGGAAGGTCGCTGGTTCGATACCAGCTGGTGTCAGTGGATTCTTCATTGACATAAAATCCCTCCGATCGCACTATGGCCCTGGGGTCGACTCAGCCTCCAAGAGAAATGAGTACCAGGAGTATTTCCTGGGGGTAAAAGCGGCCGGTGCCTAAGGCTGACAACCTACCACCATCCTGTGCCGTTGTCACGAAATCTGGGAACCTTAACTTCCTGGAACCCTCTGGGCCTGACCAGGCCTGTAATGGTACTGCTTTACCTTTTATAAATTACACTGTAATTCAAAATTCTAATAAGTGTTATTTGATTATGACAAAATGAGATTCATCAAAGATGGATAAATAAAGCTCGACATATGACCTGTACTGTACCGTAAGTACAGTTAAATACTGGCCTAAAGAAAATTAATTCTGTTCCGTCAAAACTACTGTCAATCAAATATTTTGTTGTATTTTAGGAGCTGCAGCTTGCAAATCGACTGATATCTGTGGCTAAACTGCAGCACGTCTCAGTGGCGTACCCAGGAATTTTGTTCGGTGGGTTCAAGAAATTCAGCTGAGGACAGAGGAAAGAGAGAACGGGGATTTGGGGGCGGTAGCCCCCTAGTCAGGAGTTCTGGAGGCAGCTGTAATTTGGTACAAGAAATTTCATTTCATATAGTAAAATTTTCTTAATTTTTGATACTTTAAGACTATATATGATGACAAACAATTTGTCATTGCTAATGTAAAACAATTACGAACCGCCGGTAGTTTTAGAATTTTACTGCCTTTTTTCCATACATCTTGGGGCGTTGGCGTCCTAAATTCAGTAATTTTTAACAGTTTTCACAATCGGATTGAATTTGGCACGATTTTGGAGGGCCATCGGAATTTCGGGGGGGGGGGGTCGAACTCCCCCAACCCCTCCCCCCTCGGTAAGCCGCTGGTACGTCTTTCTCTCAATACGACTGAATGGAAATGATCTGATGTGCTCCACGATATGTATTGTTACATATGTTGTCCATGGAAAACGCCCGTTACTTGTAACACCTGTCGCAGAATTGGCAGTGCTGACGTTTAAATGTAGGAACGAAGGCTTCCCCCGAAACGTCGATGACTACCAATCAACACTATGTAACACCCCAGAAGAGCGAAGACCTCCTACTGGTCACTTTGCTTCTGTCTGCACACAGACATTAATCTGACAGTGAGTAATAATCCGGATGGAAATCAAATTCATTTTGTGGGATTACATTTCACAAACAATGCTACACTCTAAAATTCCCGTTTTGAACATCATGATGAAGCCACTATTGAGCAGTTATTCGAGCTTAAAGTGGGGAGGTTCAGGGCTGAAGAAGGGTTGCCACGCCATGATTTGCTTCAGTATATATTTCCTTCCATTATCCGGCAATCATTATCACGTTGTTATATTCCACTTCATTCGCATGTGAATTTGTAAAATGTAACATGCTGCAAAATTAAACATTTATCTCGATGTTTTTACAGAGAAAAGAAGACAATTTTGAATCACGTTGGATCGCTGCAGGGTTATATTCGGAAAATGCAGTTTCAAACCAGATAAGGTATCGCGTAAAATGAGTAATAAAAGCATATAATATGCAACCCGTAACGTTATGGACATATCGTGCACCTCAGGGATACAGTAAAAAACCTCCCTCTTTCAAAACGTCATTTGAATGTGGCGTGCTAATTCATTTTAAAACAAACTTTAAGAACTGTCTATGCACAGCTGTCATTAACATCCTTCTGCTTGACTTGAATTCGCGGTCTGTTTGTTACATTAATAAATTCACTATGCAGCTGAAAATACAGCCTGGAACTGCTGTGACAAAATAATAATTGGTTATTAAAAAGGGATTCTAGTTTCACGCACAATGGTTGCTGCCTGAAGAAGTGCACTTCAAGAACTTGAAAATTCTGAAGTGGATTGTGGGAACTGGAAATCTATCCGAAACCCCACACTAAATTTATGAAAACAGAGACGCAAGGTCACTGCTTCGTTCCTTGCTCACTCTTGTAACCTAAGATTTCGGAAAATGTCCACTCAGCATAACACTTCCGGTGTGTCCGCTTTGTCACTGGCTCTGAGATTACGTAAAATTCGTCCTATTTTCAAGAAAAACACTGAAAATAGCTTTTCAAGTGTTACAGAACACTCACTATTCTCCGCATCTTAGAAACAGATTCACAATCGAGTACGTTCTGTACATCAAATATGAGATATCGGTTATTCTGGATTTCTGTGTTCGGATCTAACTCTCTTCGGCCTCACGTTGCACCTCACAGGGAACGAAGCCTTTCTCACTTGTCAAGTCCAATCACGGCTAGAAATACATGTTCGTAGATCTTCACATATAATATTAGCAACTGACCAACTTAATGCACAAATTCTTGTTTTATAATAAGTTTATTATATTCCTCTACATATTTCGAGCATTATTGTACTCATCATCAGGAGGTCAAAATTGTATTATACAGCATCTGGTATCGTCACACTCTGTAGGTGGCCGTCCGGTGCATGGGACGGCCACCTACAGTGTGTGATCATACCAGATACTACATAATACAATTTTGACCTCCTGATGATGAGTACAATAATGCTCGAAATATGTAGAGGAATATAATAAACTTATTATGAAACAAGAATTTGTGCACTAAGTTAGTTAATTGCTAAGATTATACTGAGATGCATGGTGAGCAAAACAAAAAAAAATTCACATATAATGTCTTAATTTGTCCAATTTTAAATAAAATCTGTATCTGTATTAACATTTTCGTCAAAAGTCTCAGGTATGAAGTTCGAAGACAATCCGTCGGGTGGGTGTCGCCTGTTCCTTAGATGAGGACATGACGGGGCTAAGAGTGACTTTCTGTAACTGCTTGGCGAAGATGCCTAAAACGGAAACCGTTTCCTCGCAACACGTCACACCATTATGCATTATACAACATGAACCAACAAAATGCACCTTTCCTAAAATAATGTTTTAATTTTATGATGTCTTCTACATGTTTCGAACCCGAGGGCTCATCTTCACATAGAAAATTGTATATGCAGTTGTGGAATAATATGTTTTACATGCATCAGTATAAGCAACTGTTTATACTGGTGCATGCAAAACATATTATACCATAAATATATACGAAAATTGCCTTCCTGGAGATGAACCCTCAGGTTCGAAAATAGTAGAAGACATCATAAAATGAAAATATTAGTTTAGAAAAGGTGCATTTTGTTGGTTCATATTGTACAATTATATTACAATGCAAGGTACAAAAAACGTAAAATACGTCACAACATGTTGGCTAAATTATGAAGTCAAATAAACATGAAAGATGCGAATTCATTATCGAATTCACTTAGTGTGTTGTGATAAACAAATACATAGACATAAGTCTGCGTGTGTTTAAGTCACCTACAGTAATACCACAATAAGAGTAATGTTTGCTCATTCTACTCACCCTAAGCCTAAGGTAAACATTACTTGGAAAGTAACATACCTGTAACGAAAGTCTACGTATAAATCATTTCAAGAGTACTCACTATGTGGAAATATTTGAAAAACGTAACACTGAATTAGTTCTCTATTGTTTAATTAAGAAGTACCAATAATTACAAATATTGTGTTTTCTTCAAATTTTCGCAGCGTTTTTGAGGCAGTCTGCAGTCTTCTGGGATACGTCATCATGTTAATTAGAATTTTTTTTTCCTTCGCTGCCTCCACCTTCAGTCTGCCCTGAAGATGACAGCAGCAAGCCCCTCCAAAAGCAATAAAAATGTACCAATCGACGGGGCGCCACATTCCAACAGACTGTACTATACAAAACGTAAAACGCACAATAACAAACTGTGATGACAGTACACACGACGGCCTACAAAGGACTCCAGCTACGCCAAACAAGCAGTACGACCTCCCTATACAAACTCTAGAGTGATCTGAGAGGACAGCCGTCGACAGATTTAGCCTGACTCCCAACTGATTTCTTTTGTTTCCCTATTCCTGAAGTCTCACTGTCACATAATTTGTTAGAGCCTTATATTAAATGGAATTTTGGTTTATTTCATTTGTACCATTCTTTGAACTACAATGAACGTAATGAAAGTAATGTATTACCTTACATATAAATGGCCTACTAAATATATCATTTTTTTATATTCACATTGTAACAGAAGCAACGCCACGCAGCAGGCATTTAAGATTTAACTTCTACTGTGGGTTTATAATTCTAAATAGAATTTGGTTTATTTCATTTATACTTTTCTTTCGTTACACTGTATGTAATGAAAGTAATATATTGCCTCACATACAAATTACCTAATAAATATGTTATTTCTCACATTTACATTATAAAAGACGAAACGCCACAGAGCTGTGTGTATACTTCTGTTATGGGCTTATTATTCTGCTTTACTTAACAGGGCTTTTCCCGCAAAATACCGCAGTGCTACCTTATATGTTGCACGTATCTTCATATCATATTCTTCTCCTATCTGTTATATAACAATGAACTGTTGAAAATAAGCACATTACATTCATGACTCTGGAAAACTGTCTACAGAGTGCACACTAATGACTACAGCTTCCTGCTGCTTATCTGAATTCCAAGATCAGATAACGGCATTGGACATAATCACTTTAACCCTTCGAAGTCTACTGGTTACGTGATGCACCAGCAGGTTTAACATTCAATAACTGTACATTATGCACACACTCTATTTATGTGTTTTGTGTTTTTCTGAGGAAAAAACAGCCATTTGTGCCACTTACGCGTTAAACTGGTTGATTTTTATAACCGAGAAGGAAACGTGTTTACTGCGCGGTACGAACTTGGTCTTTAAATAAAGCAGTCTGCGCTTCGTCTTTAAAGGGTTCATCTCTTTCGTGTACACGTTCCCTATACAGAAATGACTGCAACATGCACTATACGTTTCCCTTTTGATGACTTTCTTTGCAAGTTACCTAAGTGCAAGAGAAATAACAAAGATAAGCTCACGCTGGTATAATTATCAAGACAGGCAATGTATGTGTGACGTAACTTTGAGGCGTGTTCGCTTTAACCATTTTTGCCGTGGAAAAGGAATTAGTATTAAATATTACGCTTTTGTGCGTGTATCCTTTGTTACCAAACATGCAAATTGCATGCACGGTATTATATTGTCATCTGTTGCCTCTACCATGCTTCTCCACGTTATCTGACACACGGATCGATTATAGAAAAAAAGGTTATTGAACATAAAATGCGCGTTTTGATTCTCTCTACAATTTTTGTCTGAAACATTTCTCATTCTAAGAAGAATTCAGCGAGATACAAACCTCTTCATGCAAAGTACCCATTATTCTTGTCATATTTTAATGGAACGTGAATTTTCTCGACAGACTTTCGAAAAATACTCTAATATAAAAGTTCATGAAATTCCATCAAGTGGAAGCCGAGTTCTTCCATGCAGACCGGCAGACAGACAGACAGACAGACATGACGAAGCTAATAGTCGTTTTTCGCAAGTTTAAGAAAGCGCATAATCAAATGTAATCTAATAAAAGAAAAAGCACAGAATATTTTGAAGCTGGATATTTTGTGCGACACATATGTCTCTGCAAAGAAAAATTGTAGCTGGAACTCCACAAATCTCTTCAGATATGACATACTGGGTAAATAATTCACCATACGGAGTTCCGCGGAAGGCCCAGTTGTGCTTTGCATTCGGAGTCATATTCTCAATAAATCTCAGTATGAGACATGAAGAATTGTGAGAGACCAGCTGCTTGGCTTTAGAATACATATTATACGCTACCTCAGCGAACCCTTAATTCTAGGGTCCACTTAGATCCTGCGTTCCTATCCCATAGATATCCAGTCCCGGAGACCAATTACTTCACTTTTTTTCGTTTTATCTTTGTGAAGACGTTTCCACTCAAGTACAGATTTTACGTGCGTTCATCTTCTCGGATAAAACATGAACATTTCTCAGCACCACCACACTTACAGTTTACTTCAATTCAAAAGAATATTTTTAATCAATCCTCTTCTTAAATTCCATATACCAAGCTACAACATTCCGTTAGGCATCACCATGCACATCAAAGTTGAAACAATAACCACACACATACATACACACACACACACATACACACATAAAGACAGCGGTGTCACTCTTCTGTGACTCCCTTCACGAGTGGTGGTAAGCCTACAGCCTTATATACTGGTTTATGTTACCCACAGGTTTGTTCATTTTCTATTGTAATATGGAATTTTATGCAACTTTCTGTAACTGCTTCTCTCTAAAATCACAATACGGTTTTCATAACCATTCTCTTAAACACCTTTCTTTAGGGGAATAAATTTTCACACACTTCTAAAGCAACAAACACAATTACACATCTCTTAACATTCCAATATATGTTTACCTCAATAGAAAACGACAAGGTAAATTATTCTCAATAGCAATGAAGAAAACATTTTATTGATTAACATTTTCACTTTATTTACAGAAGAAAATGGATTAAATGGAAAATATGCAAAACGTTCAATTTTATGTTCCCCGATTTACATTTGTTTTTCTGGTTTGGTTTTGAATATATATCTTACAGTATTGTTTGTAGATAGAGACAGCATTAGATTTACAAATAGTGTGCCTGCAGAACAATCCGCTTGTCTGAACTTACTGGTGTATATGGTCGCTAAATAAATACTATAGAAATAAAGAATGAGGCATAATACCCTCCATTTCATTGCGTCAATAAATCGATGAAATTCTAAACCATTTAACGCGTCAGAAAAAATCAAAGAGAATGAACGTCAGATTACTACCACATTCATGTGACGTGTATACGTGTGTGTGCATGTGTGTGTATGTGTGTATATGTGTGCATGTGCGTGTATGTGTGTGTGTGTGTATGTATGTGTGTGTATGTGTGTGTATATGTGTGTGTATGTGTGTTTGTCTGTGTGTGTGTGTATGTGTGTGTATTCGTGTGTCTGTGTGTGTATGTTTCTACGTGTGTGTATGTGTCTGTGTGTGTATGGGTGTGTGTGTATGTTTGTGCCTGTGTGTGTATGTGTTGTATGTGTGTGCGTGTGTATGTTGTGTGCGTGACTGTGTATGTGTGTATATGTATGTATGTGTATCAGTGTGTTTGCGTGCGTGTGTATGTGTGTGTATGATTGCGTGTGTATGTATGTGTGTGTTTCTGTGTGTGTATGTGTATGTGTGTGTTTCTGTGTGCGTGCGTGCGTGTGTATGTATGAGTGTGTGTGTGTGTGCGCGCGCGCGCGCGCGTGCAAAGCAGTGACGCATACTAGTACCAAAGCTTCACTTGTACGTTACTTATGATGAATCTATGGCACTGTTTAGTCTCAAAATTACGCACCATGTCCTTTAGTGAATATTTAAATAAGATAACGAATGAAGAATTCTGTACGGATTGATCTTCGCAACGAACAGATAGATTATGTACGTTCTGAAGCACGATGACGCTTATTGCTACTTAGCATATCTTGCAGCTGACCGTAAATACAGTCTGGATAACCACTAGTTTTTCCTTGCGATTGTGACCTCAAACAACGATTCAAATTCGGAAAACTTTACCTTAATACCCCTTTTGGAACCAGTGCTGTAAGTAAAGAATATAAAACTCGATAGAAATCAGTAAAGTTTAAATGTTAAGTCCAGTAACGCTGATCCAGCAATTTAGCAACAAACTAAGAAATCAATCAACCATCTCTTTGGAACAGAATTCTTCTAGAAAAACTGTTCGTAAGACACCTCCTCAAAAAATTCTTACTCTTATGCAATTAAATTTTCATCGTCTCTTAAATGACAGCCATCCAATGGTCCCCATCCAAAGCCACTTTAATCCAACTCACGTCCTAATAGCTGTTCATTTCAGACACGTTTAAATATTACCGTTCATAATGCATGTAGGTTTCACGGGAAGTCCCTTCTTTCCTGCTGCTTTCCCCCTCCAATCCCACACCAGTGTTCCATCTCTTCCATGCCTTTTATACGTCGCGGCTCATCTCATCCGCCTTTATCGCAAGATATTAATATGGCGAATAGTAGGCCCACATTTCACAAAAAAAAAAGCTCCCTCATATTTCACCCTCGCTGAAGCCCAACTACTCTCCTTAGCATCCTGTTCTCAAAATACATCCTTTCTACACTATGGCAGACAAAGTTCCTCACCTGTATGGAATTTATTAACGTTACGGAAGAATTTGTACATATAAATCTCTATTTTCTTTCCAAATGTAAATAATTTGTTTTTAAAGCAAACAGTCCGAAATGGAGATGCGTAACAGCTTCTGTTTGATTAATATGCCGACGCCCTAGAACACCGCACTTCTGTGATTTAGTAACTGTGATGTACTGTACAGTTCATAAAGCAAACGCAGTCCGTAATTCTTTGTACAAAATGGGGTTTCCAAGCCCGTGCACGAGAGAAATATTTACATAACACTCATATTAAAAATTGGTCAGCGTACTTCTCACGCACAAGCATCTGTAGTGCAGGAAGGTTCTAACCTGAAGTCCGCATCAGTTGCAGCCACTGAATAAATTTTTTGCCCTGGTGCATGTAACTAGTTGGGGACCACGGTAGCACAGTGTTTAAGGTGCTGTGCTACAAATCGGAAGGTCGCTGATTCGCTTTCAGATGGTGTCTTTGGAAATTTTCAATGACATAACCCTTCCGATCGCACTATGGCCCTGGAATCGACTCAGCCTCTAACAGAAACGAGTACCAGGAGTATTTCCTGAGGGTAAAAGCGGCCGGTGGGTAAGGCTGACAACCTTAACTACATTCTGGGCCACTGTCACGTAATCTGGAAACCTTAACTTCATGGAACCCTCTGGGCACCTCGCGCCTGTAACGGGACTGCTTTAACTTTTGTTTTGTATGTAAGTATGTAGTTATTACAGTAACAGATAAAGCTGGATCACTGATTCTAAAGCCGAAATAAATTTCCTTTCTTCTTATCTAAATGAAATAATACAGCGAGTGAGTCCCATTGCTGTCGTGATTTACATATTTTTAAGTACATATACCTCGTTATAATCGATAAAGATTGGCATGATTACCGGGATATTACGTCAAATAATATTTGCTTTGGTACCAGTTACCGTGGCTAATGAGCTGTGACTTCACTCCCTGGATGCCAAAGGTTACGTGGTTGTGACGTCAGACTCCGTTAGATATGAGAACTGCGCTCTTCTGTGTTATTTCGCATCTTGAAGGGCAGGTCCTTGAAGATGGGAGCGACAGGTTGTCACGAAACGTCAGGTTACATTAAGGAAGAGGACGTGGAATAGCGAGTGAACATCGTGCCAAAACCTCTCATGACGGGCACTTGGCTACGTTAATTGTAACAGACCGAATTACAAACTGACATACATAGATTAATTCAAATAGTACAAATAACTGCCGATTTAGAAGAATGACTGCTTCCATCATAAAGCATTTTTTAAAACTACTTTCTAAATTTTAAAAATTTAATAATGGTAATAAACAAACGACACTTTCGCGGATACAGATCCTGACTATAATAACACAAGAAACAGTGCCTGATACTGCCTTTTTCAGCGCTGGTCCTTCCAGTATACTGTCAAAGACATTAGTGGTGGATTTATCACACATAACTACTTTATGTTTTCAATGCATTTGTAGACACATCCACACCACTTGAACAAGAAGGACTAGAGGACGTATTCATAGATGAGAAATATGAGGAAAAATTACACGAGATAAGCGAAATTAATCAATCTCCTGTGCAGTATTGCTCGTCCTCTAAATACGAAAACATTATCGAGACACTTGAGGGAGCCCAAACGAAACAATCGCATGACAACTTGCTTTTCACCGACACAGCAACTGAAGTAAACACATTACTTAAAATTCAGGAACTTAATGTCTGCTAAAGATATCAGAAAGAACGTGCAGCACTGGTGGAATAATTTCTATAGGGAAATTCTGAGCTACTTTAGGGTTACTTCTCTACGACCATTGCGCCTTGCTCTAGAGGTTGTACGGCTGTCCTTAGAGTTTCCGAGGTCCGGCGCTGTGCAGGTGAAGTACGTACTTTTAATGCTTTCTTTCGTAGAATGTCTTCATAGGGTTTATGAGTGAAAACGGATATATGCTAGACTAGTGGCCACTAAAAAACTGTAGGACACACACACACACACACACACATATACAGGGTGTTTCACGACTTTAGGGCATAACTGCAGGAGGTGATTTCCTAGGTCTTTGTGATCAAAAAAGTTCATATAAACATGTGTCCGATTTTGGA